>Ga0101944_10000096_pt1 | contig 290434 bp, 237 predicted proteins | sample DewCreD2012metaG_FD_75245 | JGI IMG/M metagenome (GOLD analysis project Ga0101944, IMG submission 75245) | Hot spring sediment bacterial and archeal communities from British Columbia, Canada, to study Microbial Dark Matter (Phase II) - Dewar... ... | reverse complement strand
CTGATGAGCCGTTGCCACCGTCCTGAGCGGGGGCATCTCGACCTGGCAGCGATCGAAAGCCAACTCACACCGCGCAGCAAAAGGGCACCCCTTAGGCGCCGCCAGCAAGTTTGGCGGCGCGCCGGGAATAGACCGCAACCGTTGATCCCGGCGGCGATCGACGCGCGGCAAGGCAGCCAGCAAGGCGCGGGTATAGGGATGGCGCGAATCCTCATACAAATCATCGACCATCGCCTCTTCCACGATGAAACCGGCGTACATCACCAGGATGCGCTCAGCGATTTCAGCCACAACGCCCAGGTCATGCGTGATCCAGATGACCGCCATGTTCATCTGGGCGCGCAGATGCTGCACCAGTTCAACAATTTGCGCCTGGATGGTGACATCCAGGGCAGTTGTTGGCTCATCGGCAATTAACAGGCTGGGTTCGGCTGCCAGCGCCATGGCAATCATCACTCGCTGGCGCATACCGCCTGAAAATTGGTGAGGATAATCACTCAAGCGATGTTCAGCATCCGGAATGCCCACCATTTCCAGCAACTGGACGGCGCGCCGCCGCGCCCGTTGGGCGTCCATTCCCAGGTGAATGCGCAGAGGCTCACAAAGCTGATGCCCAATGGTGAGCACCGGATTCAGAGAAGTCATCGGGTCCTGGAACACCATCCCAATCTTATTTCCCCGAATATGCTCGATTTCGGCGTCGGACATGCGCAGTAGATCGCGCCCCTCGAAGATCGCCTCTCCACTCACGATTTCCCCCGGCGGGATGGCGATCAATCGCAGCAGCGACAACATGGTGACCGATTTACCGCAACCACTTTCACCCACCAAGCCAAGCGTTTCGCCGTTTCGCAAAGAGAAAGATACGCCATTGACGGCGTGAACAGTGCCCTCAGCGATGTGAAAACAGGTGCGCAAATCTTTGACGTCGAGCAGCAAATCCGATTCCATGGGCAGTCACCCAAAGCTCAAACAGCCCGGCTGTGCGGATCCAGGGCATCCCGCAAGCCGTCCCCTAAGAAGTTGATGGACAACACCGTTAGCGCAATTAATAATCCCGGAAAGAACCAAAGCCACCAGGCAGATTCAACGTAGTTATAGGCGCCTTCCAGCATATTCCCCCAGGTAGCGGTTGGAGGTCGCACGCCCAGTCCAAGAAAGCTGATATAAGCCTCCAGGGTAATGGCAGCTGCCACGCTGAGAGTGGCGGAGACGATAATGGGGGCTATGCTGTTCGGCAGGATATGACGAAAGATAATCTCATGCGTGGGGGTGCCCGTGGCGCGCGCCGCCAGGATGAAATCATTTTCCTTGACCGAAAGGAATTGCGCGCGGACGATGCGCGCCAGATAAGGCCAGGTGGTGGCGCCTATGACAAAGATAATCACCAGCACGCTACCGCTAAACGTGCGACCCAGGAATTTGATGTTTGGGATATCTTGAGCGAAATACTTCGCCATGACCAGCAAGAGGAAAATTTGAGGGATGACCAACACTGCCTCGGTCAGGCGCATCAGGATGCTGTCCAGTTTGCCGCCAAAGTAACCAGCAAGCGCGCCAATGGTAACGCCGATGAACACCTCCACCAGCATCGCCGTCAACCCAATGATGATCGAGATTTGCCCGCCATAGATAGTGCGGACAAGGATATCGCGCCCGATGGTATCGGTGCCAAAAGGATGCGCGCGCGACGGCGGCTGTAAGCGCGCGCCCGTCTCGACGAAATTCGCATCTGCTTCGCTGAAAACGAGCATGCCGCCAAAGGCGTAAAGCACGATCAAGATCAACACCACGCCGCCGAAAATCGCCATGCGGTGGCGGCGGAATCGTCTCCAGGCTAACTGCCCCAACGTGAGCGGCGGTGTTTCCAGCTCATCGGGGCGCCATTCGACAGCCGATTCTGAAGGTTCGATCACGTGCAACGGCTCCGATGCCATCACCACGATCCTTTATTTTCAGGCGTAAAACCAGGACAGAGGAAAGCGGGCTTCATCAGAAAGCCTCACTTATAGCGAATGCGCGGATCGAGCCAGGCATAGGTAATATCTGCCAGGATTTGAAAGATGATGACTGCCACAGCGATCATCATTAAAATACCCATAACGACAGGCGTATCGGAACGAGAAACATGATCCAGGAACAACCTGCCCATGCCAGGCCAGCCAAAGATGCGCTCTGTAACAATTGCCCCGCCCAGCAAAAAGGGCAAATCCAGTGCGATGATGGTCACGATGGGAAGCGCCGCGTTCTTCAGAGCATGCAGATAAACGATCTGCCGGCGGGGCAAGCCCTTGGCGCGGGCTGTGCGGATGTAATCCTGCCCCATGGCTTCCAGCATCGTGCTGCGTATGTATCGGCTATAGCCAGCGATGAAACCAAAGGAGAGCGTGGCAACCGGCAAGACCATGTGCCAGATCACCTGGCTGACCGTTTGCCCCGCCTCTGGTTCGAACATGCCTACCGTCGGCAGGTACGGCAGCCCCCATTTCTTGAAATTCACCGCGAAGATATACATGGAAAGCAGGGCAAAGAAGAACACTGGCATGGAATAAAAAATGAAAGTGGCTCCCGTAACCACATTATCCACCAGGGAATACTGGTGTAATGCTGAGTAAATGCCGATCAACAATGCAGACACCAGGACCACAACTTCAGCCGTCAACATCAAGAGCAGCGTGTTCGGCAGGCGCTCGGCAATGACCTCGGTGACAGGTTTTCGGTTGACCAATGAAAGTCCCCAATCCCCGCGCAGTATGCCTTTGCGCACGCCGGGGGTTTCGGCAATGCCATCGCCATCCATGTCGATTTTTGTCCAGTCGTTACCTGCCAGCCAAAAGACATATTGCAGTAAAACGGGCTTATCCAGCCCAAGCTGGCGCGCCAGGCGTAAACGATCCTCCCGGCGCGTCACCCGCCGCCCGCCCATCGTCGCCAAGGGATCGCCCATGTTCTGCATCAAGATAAACAATACAAGGCTGATGATAAAGAGCAGGGGGATTGCTTGCAGCAAGCGGCGGATAATGTAACGCGTCATGGCACCCTTCGAAATAGTGGGGCACAGCAGATGTCCAAAAGAGCCCAGTCTTTACGGTCAACCACTGTGCCCCTTAGCCAGCTTACGGCAAGACTATTTCACTAATTCCCACTCCGCAATGTTGAAGAATGGGGTAGCGCCTGAGATTTTGACGTTCTGAAGCCGATCGCTGACGCCAAACAGGTCAGGATCTTCCCATAGCCCTAACCAGTACACCTGCTCGAAGATATACCTGGTAATCTGGTGCATGGTCTTCTGCCGTTCGGCAAAGTCAACCTGGGTCGCCTGCAGCTTGAAGAGTCCATCCAGCTTCTCATCGCAGAGTCCCGTGGGATTGACGCCGGCGGGATTTTCATCCGAGGGGATTTCAGAGCACAACCAGACGACCGTGTTCGGATCGGGGAAATCCGCCGAGTCAGAGTACTCGATGATGTCCAGGGAGAAATTCGCCGAAGGTCCATCCTCGGCATAGGATGAGAAGAAGATGTCTGGGTCAAAGCTGAGCAGGTCGAGGGTGATGCCCACCTGCGCCAGGTCTTGCTGGGCTACCGCCTGGGTATCCTGGCGGATCTCACGACTGGTGGTGCCGTATTTCAAAACCAGCTCGACGCCATCCTTATCACGGGTGCCATCGCCGTTGCTGTCCACCCAACCGGCAGCGTCCAGCAGCTCCTTGGCTTTCTCAGGATCGTAAGGCCAGGGTTCGATCGTTGGATCTACCCAGGGAGAATTGTCCCAGTCGGTAGCGGCGACTCCCGTGCGACCGAGCAGAAGGTCTTCCACCAGTTTCTGGCGGTTGAACGCCAGGGCAATTGCCTGGCGGACTCGGACATCCTTGAGCGCAGGATGACCCTTTTCAGGATGCATGTTGAAATACCAGCCCTCATTGTAGCCCGAGAAGGAATTGAAGATTTTGATGCCGGCAGCTTCAAGCTGAGGCAGGTCGCTGTAGGCAAAGAAAGTGCCAACGTCGCCATCGCCAGCCACCAGCGCAGCGATCATCGAGGCGTCATCTGGGACGAAGCGGAAGAACAGCTCATCCACCTTTGGGCGTCCCCGCCAGAAGTTGTCGTTAGCCACAAAGCGCGCGAAGCTGCCCGACTGCCACTCGGCAAAGACAAAGGGACCACAGCCAACAGTGGGCTTCTTGTTCCATTCGGCGGTATCGATGGTGCCGTTTGCTTCAAAGACCGGCTTGAGAATGTGCTCGGGGATGATGCTGACCCCGCTCAGACCGCTGAAGAGCTGCGCCAACCAGGGGGCGTAAGGCTCCTGGAAGGTCACCACCACCGTGCGCTCATCGGGTACTTCGAACGACTCCACCAGGTCAAACGGGCTGCGCGAGCTCACCGCGTTGGAGTCCGCCATCACCATGTCATAGGTGAACTTGAAATCGGCAGAAGTGATTGGCGTCCCATCTGACCATTTAATGTCGTCACGCAACTTCAAGGTGATCGTGCGACCATCTTCTGAAATGCCCCCGTTGTCGATCGAAGGGATTTCAGTGACCAGGTTGGGAATAGGCTCATTTTGGTCATCAAACCACCAAGCCTGGCACATGTAGATTGGGTACAGAACGGAAACGAACCACATGTTCGTGTACAGGGGATTGAGGGTGTCGAATTCCTGCGTCCAGATGAAACGCACCACTTTCTTTGCCTCGGCAGGCGCTTGCGTTGGCGCAGTCGTGGCAGTGGGCTGCTCAGCCGGCGGCTTGGTCGCCTCGGCAGGCGGTTGCGTGGGCTCAACTTTAGCAGGCTGCGCACAAGCCGTCAGCAAGCTCAAGATGAGCAAAATGGATAGGATGACCATCATCCGTTGTTGGGTTTTCATACGATTCTCCTCCTTGAAGAATTTGGCTTATGAAAAACGGGCTGCGCATCTCAGCTTAGATACGCCACCTCTTTTCTACAAAAACGGGCGCTTGCAATTTAGTTTCATTGGTCGGAAATGTGGTCAGGTTACAACTCTCTTGCAGGCAGAGCCGGCAGCGTTTGCGCCAGGGTAAGGAGACAAGTATAATTAGCTCCAGCTCACTTGACGGCAGGTCGCCGGTCAAATCCAGCTTGTTCATCCGTGATCGGAAGACACCTCCAACACAACCTGGCAAACGAACGAAACACTCCAGGCAGTAGAATATATTTATTATATAACGAACCTCAGATATGTAAAGAAACTTTATGAATCAATTCAAATTCCATTCCTTAGGTGATGTTACCGCCCGACCTGGGACGCTCCAATATGGTCGCTGGGAAGCATTGCAGCATCCTACCGGACATACTGAGTTCTTGCCGATCATCATTGCCCAGGGCTTAGAAGACGGACCCTGCCTGTGGCTGACCGCAGGCATTCATGGAGTCGAACACACCGGTCCGCTGGTAATTTACAGCCTGCTCACCGCGGAATTGGCGCAAAAAATGCGCGGCACAATCATTGCCATCCCGGCGTTGAACCCGGCTGGCTTGCGCACCATGAAGCGGGAGCCGTATCACGCCGAGAAGGACCCCAACCGCCTGTGGCCCGATGGCAAGCCCAAGCCGGAGAAGCCCGACCCCTATAAAGACCCGCCTTCCTCGCTAGAGAGAGCCTACGAGAAGCTGTTCAACGAGATTGCAGATTGCGTGGATTATATGATCGACTACCACAACGCCTGGACCGGCTCACTGTCGTTCGGCTTCCTGGACCGCGTGCTCTACCGCGCCGACCAAAACGCAGAACAATACAAGGCAGAAGCCGAAGCATTGTCCCACAAGCAACTGGAGATGCTCAAAGCCTATGGACACACCATCGTCGCCGAAATGCCAACGGAAGCAATCATCGATGAAGAGCTGCACCGCTCGACTTCAGCAGCCATCCTGCTGTTGAAGCGCAAGCCAGCCATCACGGTCGAACTGGGCACCGGACACATGCCCGATCCGGCAATCATCGATGCAGCCGTAACCGGGACGCGTAACATCATGCGCTGGGCAGGAATGCTGGATGGCGAGATGGAACCCATCACGGGTATCCGCGTGATCGATCCTGGTTACCGCGCCAACCGTTGCCCTGCACCGCGCGCCCGCGAAGCCTGTGTGATTCGCCACCTGGTTCAACCCGGCGACTTCGTCAAGCCAGGCGACCCGCTGGCAGAGGCGTTAGATATCTGGGGAAGACCCCTGCCCGATCATATCCTGACCAGCGAGTACGAAGGATTTGTACTGGCGCGCTCACATGGAATATTCTATTATCCTGGCGAGCCCGTGTTGAGCCTGGCAATCCGAGATGAAGCGCCGCTGGTAAAACCATACCCGGAAGATTACTTCAAATTGAGAGTCTGAAATTCATGCCTTACAAGATCATTTCTGATGAGGAAGTGCAGCAAATTCACCACGCCAGCCTGAGAGTGCTGGCGGAGACTGGCATTTTGATCGATGACCTTGAAGCCCGTGAATTGCTGCTGGACAATGGCGCGCGTGCTGCCAGGGGACGCATACAGCTAGATGAAGCCCTGATTGAACGCTGCCTGTCTTACTGCCCTCATACCGTGACCCTGCGAGGGCGGGAAAGCGCGGTCACGCTGGGAGATGGAAAACTGCACGTTCACAACCTGGGCGGAGCGCGCGATGTCCTCGATCACCCAACCGGCGACCTCCGCCCGGCGACCACCGCCGACGTGGCTCAAAGCACGCGGCTGATGGATGCTTTGCCCAACGTCGCCACCATCACCCCGCTCTACACACCGCAGGATGTACCTGGGGCGCAAATGGTCTTAGCCATGTTTGCCCAGGCGGTGCGGAACACGACCAAGCCCATCAACGGCCCGGGCGTGCGCAACCCGGCAGAACTTAGATTATTGGCAGAGATGATAAGAATTACCCTGGGGGACGAACCGGCGACGTCCATCGGCTTATCGCCGGTCAGCCCGTTGAACTTCCTGGGGGATATTGCCAGGGTCATCCTGGAAACCGCCCGGCAGGGTCTCCCGCTGGGACCCCTGCCCTGCCCAAGCACAGGCGCTACCGCCCCCATGTCGCTAGCAGGCTCCCTGGTGCAGCAAAATGCCGAAGTGCTGGCAACGATTGTACTGGCGCAACTGGCGCGACCCGGCTTACCTATCATTTATTGCGGCAGGCTATCGGTGTTGAACATGCGCACCGGCGCGCCCATTTGGGGCAACCCGGAAGTGGGCATGATGTCGGCAGCGACCGTCCAAATTGGTCATTTTTATCAACTGCCGGTCAATGTATATGGGCTGGCTGACTCGGGTTTTGCCCTGGATATGCAAAGCGGCTATGAGCGCGCCATCAACGCCCTCGTGCCGGCGCTGGCTGGCGCAGATGAACTCTCGGGCGTTGGGGAAATGGCTGGCGGCGTTTGTTCCTGCAATGCACAAATCGTCATCGACAATGATATCTACGGCATGGTGCAGCGCGTGCGGCGCGGGTTTGCCGTCAATGAGGACAGCCTGGCAGTGGAAGTCATTGCCCACGCCATGGATACAACCCGCGATTTCCTGAGAGAAGCGCACACCCGCAGGTACTTACGGAGCGGGGAAATCTGGCAAGGCATGCTGGGCGTTCGAGAGACCGGGTGGGAGCAATGGAAAGCAGCCGGGGCAGCGACGGTGTTGGAGCGCGCTCAAGAAGAAGCCGAGCGCATCCTGGCGTCTCATGTTGTCCTGCCGTTGCCAGATGAGCAGGAGCGGGAAATCGAAAAAATCCTGGCAAGTGTTCATAATGATCCAGGCGGATAAATAATAAAATTTACTGGTATAGTTAAGCGCCCGGAGGATTATGCCTGAAAACAGCCCTTCTAAGAAATATTCCGTCAGCCTGCAGCCTGTTGGACGTCGGATCGAAGTCGAACCCGGAACGAACATCCTGACCGCCGCGCAACGCACCGGGGTCGAGCTGGTATCGCTGTGCGGCGGGATAGGCGCTTGCGATAGCTGCAAAGTGCGCCTGGTCAAGGGAAAATTGTCGCCGCACACGCTCGAGGAACAGGCGCTGTTTAGCGCTGACGAGCTGGAAGCCGGCTACCGTTTAGCCTGCCAGGCGATTCCACAAAGCGACGTGGTTATTGATATTCCTCCCGAATCGTTGACAACACCTCAGCGGCTACAGGTCGAGGGTCTCGAAGTAGAAGTTCCTCTCGACCCCGCCGTGATTCCGGTGGACATCAAACTGGATCCTCCATCGCTTGACGACCTGCGCTCGGATACGACCCGCCTGAAGGATGCCCTGTCCGCGCAGATTAACATCATCCGCTTCTCCCGCCTGCCACGCTTCAGCCATGCTGTTTTGGCTTCGCTTTCAGAAAAAGCACGCAGCTTTGGATGGGAGATGCGCCTGGCGCTGCGCGAGGATGAGGTGGTGGCGATCCTGCCGCCCAGCCATCCCACCAATGGTTCCACCCCGCTGCTGGGCTTGGCAGTTGACGTTGGCACGACCAAGCTGGCAGCTTACCTGGTGGACCTGATCAGTGGAAAAACGCTGGCAAAAGCCGGGGCGATGAACCCGCAAATTGCCTTTGGAGAAGATGTGGTTTCACGCATCGCTTATGCAAATACCCATGCAGACGGCGCACAGGTGCTGCAAGCGCGGCTGGTCGAAACCCTGAACCACGTCTTGAGCGACATGTGCGCCGAAGCCACGCAAGCAGGTTTCACGGCTGCTCCAGAGTGGGTGGTCGATGCTGTGGTCGTTGGAAATACCGCCATGCATCACATCTTTGCCAGGCTCCCTGTTCATCAACTGGGTACGGCGCCTTATGTGCCAGCGGTCAGCGAGCCGCTGGACATCCCGGCGCGCGAGCTTGGTTTGAACCTGGCGCCGGGAGCTTACGTTCACTTGCCGCCAAACGTGGCAGGCTATGTGGGCGCAGATCACGTTGCCATGCTGCTGGCAACCAACACCTGGCAGAGAGACGATCAGACCGTCATCGCCTTGGACATTGGCACCAATACCGAGATCACCCTGGCGCATAAAGGGCGTTTGCTGAGCTGCTCATGCGCTTCAGGACCGGCGTTCGAGGGCGCTCATATCCACGATGGCATGCGTGCAGCGCCTGGAGCAGTCGAACGCGTGCAAATCAAAGGCGAGCAGGTCTTGATTCACACCATCGGCAACCAACCGCCTGTCGGCATCTGTGGCTCGGGAATCCTGGACGCCGTTTCGGAGATGATCGCCGCCGGAATTATCGACCCACACGGCTCGATTCGCCCACTGCACCCGGCGGTCCGCAAGGGGGACGGCATGCGCTATAACTTCTTACTGGCTGCGGCAGGCGATTCAGGGCATGGTCGCGAGGTGCTGGTAACCCGCAAAGATGTCAATGAAATACAACTTGCCAAAGGCGCGATTCGGGCTGGCATCGAAATCCTGATGCTGGAAGCCGGGCTGGCAGGTAAACCAGAAGCCATCGATGAATTCATCGTGGCAGGAGCTTTCGGAACTTACATCAACCTGGAAAGCGCGGTCCGGGTTGGGATGTTTCCCCCGCTGCCGCTGTATAAATTCCGCCAGGTGGGCAATGCTGCCGGCACGGGAGCCCGCCAAATGCTGGTTTCGAAAGCGCATCGCCGAATTGCGGAGGAGATCGTTGCTCGCATCGAGTACATTGAGCTCTCTTCACACCCTGATTTCATTTCGGAATTCTCACATGACCTGTTCTTCGTAAATGCCAGGGAGGAGGTGTAATGCGCCCAAAATTGACTGTGCTCAGCGATGAGCTGGTAGAACAAATCATCCAGGAAGGAATGAGGTTGCTGCTCGACCCAGGCGTGCGCGTCCATAATCATGAAGCATTGACGCTGCTGGCGGAGGCTGGCGCCGAGGTGGACTTCGAACAACAGATCGCTAAAATCCCTGAGGCGATGGTTTTGAATGCCCTGCACTCCGCACCAGGCGAGTTCTTCCTGTACAACTTGGATGGTCAACCGGTTGTGCATTATGGCGGCGATGACATCCATTTCGACCCTGGGTCTTCGGGAGTCGCCATCCTGGCAAGCCTGGATGGCGCCCAGCGCTCACCCACGACCGCCGACTTTGTCAAGTTTATCAAACTGGTCGAGATGCTCCCCCAATACGAGGCGCAATCCACCGCGTTTGTCTGCCGGGACGTGCCGGAAGGCATGGGCGATTTATACCGCCTATACCTGGCGCTCAATTTTATGCGCAAACCGATCATTACTGGCGCATTTGGCAAAGAAACCTTTTGGGTGATGGTTGAATTGCTGTCACTGGTAGCCGGAGGCGCAGCAGCGTTGGCGGAAAAACCTACGGCAGTTTTTGATGTGTGTCCTTCTCCACCACTGCTGTGGAGCGACCTGACCTGCCAGAACCTGATCGATTGCGCCCGCCGGCATCTGCCGGCTGAATTGATTTCGATGCCCTTAGCCGGGGCGACTTCGCCGGTGACGCTGGCGGCGGCAGCCGTCCAGCACACGGCAGAAAGCTTCAGCGGGCTGGTGATTCATCAACTGGCGCAACCAGGCGCGCCGATTGTCTGGGGCGGCGCCCCAGCCGCCTTCGACATGCGCGAAGGAACAACGCCAATGGGCGATGTGAACACCTGGCTGATCGACTGCGCCTACATTCAAATTGGCAAACGGCTGAACCTGCCAACCCACACTTACATGGGCTCCTCCGACGCTAAGGTCATCGACGCCCAGGCTGGCTTCGAATCAATGGGCGGCGCGCTGCTGGCAGCGTTGACCGGCGCTAACATGATCTCAGGCGGCGGGATGCTGGACTTCTTGCGCTGCCAGAGCTTAGAGAAATTGGTCATCGACGCCGAGATGATCGGGATGGCAAAGCGGCTGGTCGCCGGAATAGAACCGCGCGACCAACCCATCGCGCTGACACTGATGCGCCAGGCAGGTCATAAAGCCAATTTCCTTTCGCAGCCGCACACGCAACGGATGTTCCGCAAGGAATTGTATATTCCCTCACCGGTCGTCGATCGCGGCTCATGGGACGCCTGGCAGAAGAAAGGCTCACAAACCTGCGAACAGCGCGCCTCTGAGCGCGTCGAAGCGTTACTCCGGAACTATCAGCCTAACGGTCTCAGCGCTGAAGCGCGTGACGAACTACGCCAAATTGTACAGAAGGTTGCACGTCAGCATGGCATGGCGCAATTGCCGCCGCTGGAGATGTGATCGTGATGACCAAATGACAAGAGTGTAAAATATCAAGACATGGAGTGTGACAATGACCTCTGAAATCTTTCAAAAACTGAGTGAAAGCCTGGTAATGGGCGAACCGGATGCCACGGTTGAGCTGACCCGGCAGGCTCTGGCTGCCGGAATCGAACCGATGACCATCATCCAGGAAGGTTTGATGCCCGGCATGACCATTGTTGGCGATAAATTTTCCAGCGGCGAGTACTTCCTGCCCGATCTGATCATCGCCGCAGAGGGCATGCAGCGCGCCATGGAGCTGCTGGAACCAGAGCTGCACGCCCGTCAGCAGGCAATCGAAAGCGCTGGGACGGTGGTGATTGGAACCGTCAAAGGCGATATCCACGAAATCGGTAAATCACTGGTTGCCACGATGCTTTCAGCAAACGGATTCAAGGTTTTTGACCTGGGAGTGGATGTGCCTACCACAAAGTTCATCGAAAAAGTCAAAGAGACCGGCGCTAACATCCTGGGCTTGTCGGCACTGCTCACCACCACCATGACGGTACAGCGCGATGTGCTGGAAGCGCTGAAAAGCGCCGGGCTGAGGGACCAGGTGAAAGTGATGGTGGGCGGCGCTCCGGTCACCCGCAAGTGGGCAGCCGATATTGGCGCAGATGGCTATGCCGAAGACGCCATTGGAGCCGTTCAGGTCGCCAGACAACTCATGGGAAAAGCTTGAGATCAAGCGTTAGTCCCCCAAAACGTCAATCTCAAGATAAGGCAGGAATGACGTATGTCACAAAAAATTAAGTCTATCCACTCGCCAAAGCTCAGCTTGAACATCTTGACGCCGGAAGAAGTCAGGCAGATTCACACCGCCACGCTGGACGTCATCGAGAGCGTCGGCGTGCGTTTCCCTTCTGAAAAAGCGCTCGATATCCTGGAAGCCCATGGCGCGCAGGTGAACCGGGAAACGATGGTGGCGCGCATTCCCGGTCACCTGGTCGAAGAATACCTGGCAAAAGCCCCGCCAGCATATACCCTGGCAGCGCTCGACCCGGCATTGGACCTGCCGCTGGATGGGAACCATAGCTACCTGGGCACTGACGGCTGCGGCGTGGAAATCATCGATGCCTTCAGCGGAGAGCGCCGCATGACCACCAAGCAAGACTTGAGCGATGTGGCGCGAGTCGCTGACTATTTGGAAGCAATAGCCTTTCACTGGATCCCAATTTCCGCCCAGGATTGCCCCCCTGCCAGCCGCAGCCTTCACGAGCTGGAAGCAGTATGGCGCGTGAGCAAGAAACACCTGCAGACCGAAAGCATCGTAAGCGCTCGCGAGATGCGCGCCGGCGTTGCCATGGCGGCTGCTTTGGCAGGCGGCAGCGAGGCGCTGCGCCAGAGACCGGTGCTTTCGATTATGCAATGCACCACCAGTCCCCTGGGTCAGGATGGCGGCAGCCTGGAAGCCGGCTTGGTGGCTGCAGAAGCAGGCTTGCCGGTAGGCTTCATGACCATGGCATCATGCGGCTCAACCGGACCGGTGACTCTCGCCGGCAACCTGGTCGTCGGGAACGCTGAAGTCCTGGCTGCGCTTGTCTTGATGGAAATGGCTGCCCCCGGATGCCCGGTTTATTATGCTGCTGCGCAAACCGCAACCGACCTGCGCACCGGCGCTTACACTGGCGGGGGACCAGAGGATTATCTCTTTGGCGCAGCGACCAATGTATTGGCTGATTTTTACAACATCCCGCTTTCCATGGGTGCGTTCGCGACTGGCGCCAAGGAACCAGACTGGCAGGCTGCATTGGATAACAGCCTGTCTGCGTTCATGGCAGTCTCGACCTTGTCCGATATGCTGCTCGGCGCTGGGCTGCTGCATGGCTCACGCATCCTTTCTTATGAAATGCTTTTGATGGATGCCGAAATTTGGAGCATTCTGGAATCCATGTTCCAGGGAATCGTGGTCAACGAGGAGACTCTGGCGTTGGATGCCATTCGCGAGGTGGGTCCGATGGGCAATTTCCTGAGCCACCGCCACACCCGGCGCAACATGCGCCAGCGCTGGCTGCCAACGCTGCTCGACCGGCGACCCTATAACGTCTGGGAAGAGAAACGTGATGGCGCCCGCCAATGGGCGCGGGAAAAGGCTCAACAGATTCTCAAAGAATACCATCCCGAACCTCTAGAGGACGGGCTGGCACAGGAATTGCGCGCCATCATCGCCAGCCTGGAGATGGAAACAAAATAAAACTGTTTGACTTGACTCATTCGACAGTTGAAGGGCGATAAACACATGAAGATCTTGATGGTCATCCCCTATGTACCCAGCCAGATACGCATCCGTCCTTATCAATTTCTGCGCGGCCTGGCAAAATTGGGTCACCAGATTACGCTGGCGACGGTTTGGAGCAACGAGCAGGAATACCTGGAATTGCAGGAGCTGCGCCCTTACTGTTCAAGAATCCTTGCCCGCCGCCAGCCGCGCTGGCGTTCATTGTGGAACTGCCTGCTGGCGCTGCCTGGGCGGAATCCACTGCAATCGGTGTATAGCTGGAACGGCGCATTAGCTACAGAAATCAGTGGTCTGGCGCAAAACGGGGATTTCGATGTGGCGCATGTCGAGCACCTGCGCGGGGCGAAGTATGGGATTGCCCTGAAAACCTTGCTGCAGCAACGAGGCATGCCGCAGCCTGTGGTTTGGGACAGCGTGGATGCCATCAGCCTGTTATTCCGGCTGGCAGCTCAGGAAAATACGCAGCTAAATACCCGGCTGATCACCTCATTGGAGATCGATAGAACTGAGTGGTTCGAAGGGAAAATGGTCGATTTTTTCGATCATGTTCTGGTCACTTCTCCCATTGACCGTCAAGCGCTGCTCGAGCTACAAACCGAAAAGCCCGATAAACCGCCACTTTCAGTCATCCCAAATGGGGTCGATCTGGAATACTTCAAGCCCGATCCCCACATCCCGCGTGAAGATAACCTCATCGTGGTCAGTGGAAAAATGAGTTATCACGCAAACGTGGCAATGGCGCTCTACCTGGTAAACGAGATTATGCCGCTGGTGTGGGAAAGGAAACCAGATGCACGAGTTGCTATTGTTGGAAAAGACCCACCTGCGGTGGTGCGCAGCCTGGCAGAAGACCGACGCGTCACGGTGACCGGCACCGTGCCCGACCTGCGTGTTTATTTACAGCGGGCGACCATCGCCGCCGCGCCGATTCGTTATGGCGTCGGCGTACAGAACAAGGTGCTGGAAGCCATGGCTTGCGGCGCTCCGGTGGTAGCGACGCGAGGCATCACCGCGGGCATCCATGCCCAGGCTGGGGAGGAAATCCTGGTCGCCGATAACCCCCTCGCCTTTGCAGAGGAGGTCATCAAGCTGCTGGAGCACCCTGAAAAGCGTCATGCGTTGAGCCTGGCAGGGCGCCGCTTCGTCGAAAAAAATCACAACTGGGATGAAATCTGCACGAAGCTGACCGAAATCTACGCCGAAGCTGGCATAAGGGTAAGGAACCATCGATGAGCGCTGACAATCTGCAAACACTCAAAGAATACTACCGGCAGTTTCTGCTGGATAATGTCATCCCTTTCTGGCTGGCGAATGGCATCGACCGCGAGTATGGCGGCATCCTGACCTGCCTGGACAGGCAAGGGCGGGTCTACAACACAGATAAATCCGTCTGGTTCCAGGGCAGGGCTTGCTGGTCTTTCTCGCGGCTTTACAATACGGTGGACAGGCGACCCGAATGGCTGGAAGCGGCAAAAAGCGCCTATCAATTCCTGGTCAATCACTGCTTCGACAGCGACGGGAGGATGTTCTTCACCGTCACCCGCGATGGCAGACCCCTGCAGAAACGACGCTATTACTACAGCGAGACATTTGCCATCATCGGGCTGGCGGAATACGCGCGGGCAAGCGGCGATCAGCACGCGTTGGAGAAAGCCAGGCAGGTCTATGAGATGGTCCTCGACTTTTACCGCAATCCCTGGAAGCTTCCTGCCAAAATCAACCCGGCTACCCGGGTGACCAAAGCGCTGGCAGTCCCCATGATTCTGCTGGCAACGACGCAGACGCTCCGCGAACATGACCCCGATCCGAAATACGATACCTATGCGCATGAGTTCGCCACCACCATACTTAAGGACTTCTTCAAGCCGGATGAAAAAGCGCTGCTCGAAAACGTCGGTCCCCACGGCGAAAGGCTTGATTCACCCCAGGGGCGGTGCGTCAACCCAGGGCATTCGATCGAGACCGCCTGGTTCTTAATGCACGAAGGGGTGCACCGTCACGATGACGAGTTGATTCAAAAAGCATTGATGATTCTGGAATACTCGCTCGAACTGGGTTGGGATGAAACTTATGGCGGGTTGTTGTACTTTGTCGATATCGAAGGAAAGCCCCCAGAACAGCTCGAGTGGGATATGAAGCTTTGGTGGCCTCACACCGAGGCGCTGTACGCCCTGCTGCTGGCATATCACCTGACCAAGGATTCCAGGTATTTGACCTGGCACGAGAAAGTCCACGACTACTCTTTCTCGCATTTCAGCGATTCAGAGTGGGGCGAGTGGTATGGTTATTTACACCGCGATGGGACAGTCTCAAACACCCTTAAAGGATCGATCTGGAAAGGACCGTTCCACCTGCCCCGCGCGCTGCTCTTCTGCTGGCAGCTTCTTGAAAAAATGAAATAATCGCTTACTCCAGTGTGCGCATCATTGGCTGGCGCACAAAGACGAAAAAAGCATACGCTAACAAGAGCGCTGCCGTCAAAATGACGGTCGGGGGTTCGCCAACGCCCGCCGCCAGCCATCCGACGATTAACGAACCAATCGGCGAAGCGCCAAAGAAGATCAAGGTGTAAACGCCCATCACACGCCCGCGCAATTCATCGCGGGCAAGGCTTTGCACCATGGCATTCGTTGTATTGACCAACAAGATGAAACTCCAACCGATGCCGACAATAATCAGCAGGGCAAGCGCCAGGCTACGCGTCAGGGCAAAGAGCAGCGTCAAAGCAGGCAGCGTAAAACTGCCAATGGTCCACAATTTGCCGCGGAAGGCAAAACGTCCTAGCGAAGCCACCATCAGCGCGCTTGCCAGGGAACCGACGCCGCGCGCTGAAAGCAGGTAACCATTGGTGCGAGCATCGCCTCCCAGGATTTCGACAGACCAGGCAGGCAGCAATGTGATCACCCCAAAACCTAACATGGCGATGACGCCCAGGTTGATGATGAGCAGGCGGATGACCGGGTGATTCTTGACATATCTCACCCCCTCCACCAAATCCTTCCAGATCGAAGCTTTTTTCTCCGGCGGCGTAAATGGGTGCAACTTCATCAGGGATAGCGCCAGAATCACCGCCAGGAAAGAGAGACCATTGAGCGTGAAACACCAACCCGGTCCCAGGCTGGCATACGCCAGTCCGCCAACGGCTGGACCAATAACCACCGCTGAGGTGAACATGGTCGCATTCAATGCAATGGCGTTGGTCAAATCCTCGCGGCTGACCATCTCACGGATGAAAGAGAGGCGTGTTGGCGCATCGAATGCGTTGGCAACGCCCAATAAGAACGCCAGCGCCAGGATATGCCAGGGCTGGACTATTCCGGCGATGGTCAACCCGCCTAAAATGAACGCCAGAATCATCATGAAGGATTGAATGACCAGCAAAAGGTTACGCCGCGGCAGGCGGTCCGCAATGACCCCGGCAAACAAAGTGAAAATCCATGAAGGCAGCCCCGCCAGGAAGCCAATATAGCCCAGGTAGGCAGGCGATTTAGTCAGTTCATAGATCAGGAAACCCTGAGCAGAGGACTGCATCCAGGTCCCCACTAATGAAACCAATTGACCGAAGAACCAAAGGCGGTAATTACGATGTCGCAGCGCAATAAAAGTCGCTGCCAGGCGTTCAGAAAACCAATGGGCAGCCGCCGACATCACGCTTCTTCCGCCCCAACCAGCCAGCGGGTGCAGGCAGGCAGCGCTGCCAGCATGATCAGGGTCATGATTACCGCAGAAGCAAGGCACCAGATGCACACGGCGCGAATGACAAAAATCTCCAGGTAGGTCAGGTAAATTGAGTAGATCGTCCCAAAGACAGCCATCCCCCACAGAATCACCGGGCTGTATGCTGAAAGTTGGTCAAAGAAAGACTTCTTTCCAACCGCGCGTCGTCCCATCCACCAGACAAACAGGATGGCGAGATACCCCAGCGCGCCGATCAAACCTACCGGTATGACGCCCAATACCTTGGCATAGGGGCTTTTTTGCACGGCGTTGCAATCGCCGATGGGACCGCAAATTGCCAGCGCCGATGTGCCTTCGATATAAGTCAGGTAAATGGCGACGCCCAGCCCCAGCAGAGCAAGAATCGGGATCGCCAGCTTCAACCAGGCTGGCGGCTCAGGCATGGCGACTTCTGAAAAAGCCTGAGATATCTTCCAGGCTGAAAAAACCAGCGCAATCAGCATGGCAATGCCAATGAAAGCAGCCAGCGCGATGCCATTCGACTGTGGAACCTCTGCGACCAGGGGCAATAAGGATAACCAGCTCGAAGCAAAGTCCGTGATCATGCCTGCCTCTCTGTGTGTCGATTGGGTGTATCGTCCCTGTCATAGGGACAGGCATTGATTATAACTCGATTTTCAAGCAACAATCTGGCGACACCCAGGTTCTGGGTTATCCCAGGAATTCGCCTGGTTATGGAGATGGTGATTCAACGACAATCTCAATGAAAAACGGATCGCCAAAGGCTTCTCCCTCAGGGGAATATGCCTGCCAGGAACTGCGCTGGACGCCAGGCGCTTCAGGAGCGGTGAACAGCATGCGAATGACTGCCTGGCTGCCTGACCGCGCCGGGTAGAGCGCCTGTTCTTCGGGCGCGCCCAGGCTGTCGCCTGATTCCAATTTAACCCGGTAGCGCTCATCCCAGTTGCAGGTGCCGTTATTTTGCACCAGCCAGCGTTTATCCAGCAGTTCCCCAGGGCGAACAACGCTGCCATCGGGAATCGTCAGGTCTTCCAAAAAAGTCAAGAGATTTGTGCATGCCGGCGTGGGCAACACAACTGCCGTCGGCGCCACAGGCTGGGAATCGGGAGTGACAAAGACTTCCAGGGGACTGGCAGACGCCGCCAGCGTAGGCGGCAGAAATGAATCAGCCTCCTGACCAATGTCTGGAACAATCCCTCTGACCCCGCGACAGGCGCAGAGGCTCAGCAGAAGACAGCCCAATACCCCAAAATGCCTAAGATTCATCCTCTCCTAAGCCGCTGTCTTCCTCCACGCCGCCGCCCAATGACAACGGAATGGCGCCGCTGGCAGCCTGCTGCCGCACAGCAATCTCAATTTCATCCGCCAGCTTGGGGTTTGCTTTCAGGAATTCCTTGGCATTCTCGCGCCCCTGACCTAACCGCAGCTCTCCGTAGGAGAAGAAAGAGCCGCGTTTGGTGATAACCTCGAGCTCAGTCGCCAGGTCGAGTAAGTCTCCAGCCCTGGAGATGCCTTCGTTATACATGATGTCAAACTCAGCGGTGCGGAAAGGCGGCGCTACTTTATTCTTGACCACTCGAACGCGGGTACGGTTGCCGATAATCTCGGAACCCAGTTTGATGGATTGAATGCGGCGCACATCTAGGCGCACCGAGGCGTAAAACTTCAACGCCATGCCGCCGGTGGTGGTTTCGGGATTGCCGAACATGACGCCGATTTTCTGCCGAAGCTGGTTGGTGAAGACAACGGCGGTATTGGTCTGTTTGATGGCTCCCGAAAGTTTTCGCAGCGCCTGAGACATCAGCCGCGCCTGCATTCCCATCGTAGCGTCGCCCATATCGCCTTCGATTTCAGCGCGAGGCACCAGCGCAGCGACCGAGTCGATCACCACCACATCCACGGCGCCTGAACGCACCAGCGTCTCGGTAATCTCGAGCGCCTGTTCCCCCATATCCGGCTGGGCAATCAACAGGTTTTCCACGTCAACCCCGCACCTGGCAGCGTAATTCGGATCGAGTGCATGTTCCATATCAATATAGGCGCAGGTGCCGCCCAGCTTTTGAGCTTCGGCAACGATGTGCTGGCAAATGGTGGTCTTTCCCGAAGCCTCTGGTCCGAAGATTTCAGTAATGCGACCACGCGGGATCCCCCCCACTCCCAGGGCAAGGTCTAGTGAAAGCGAGCCCGTTGGGATAGCTTCGACGATAAGATGGTGCGCTTCACCCAGGCGCATGATCGAACCATCACCATAGCGCTTGGTAATATCGCCCAACGCCTTATCGAGCGAGATTTTGCGCGCAGAATCGACCGCCGGCTCTAAGGGCAGGTGGGAAGGGGGATTGCTTTTCTTTGCCATGTCTGATTACTCCTGATATATTCCAATACTGTCGAAAAGTTAAACATAGTTTAGCACGAATGTTCTATCTGTCAAGGGAGAGGCAAAGGTGTGGCGGGGAGCTCGGGCGAGAATTCAACCGATAAACCGGGCGGCGAGGCTAACACAAAGCCTTCTTTGCCATAAAAATAGAAATAATTGACCAGACCAGGCTTGATCTCGATTTCTTGACTGAAACTAAGCCCGGCGTAAGCCATGCGGAGCTGGTATACGCCAGCAGGCAAATCTCCCACCGCCACATTTTCCTGGTAATAAGGGTCGCTTTGCACAGCGCCCTCGCCATAGGAACGCCCAAACCAGTTTTGCCCATTCGCCAGTGAAGTAACGATGATCGGCTGCTTGGGGACCAGCTTACCATTGGAATCCATAATTCTCCCTGCCAGGACTCCCCAGCCCATTGGAGGGACGATCCATAATTCAGGGTTTCGCGTTTTAAAATAATCATTGCCGCCGAGGCGCACTTCGAAATGCAGGTGAGGTCCTGTGACGCGTCCAGTCTCGCCCACCAAGCCGAGGGCATCCCCAGTTTCAACGTGCTGCCCCAGGGCGACATCCACCTGACCCAAATGACCATAAATGGTGTAGAGCGGTGAGTTTTGATAGCCAAAGTCATGATGAATCGCGACTGCCAGCCCATAAGGGTCGGAGGGATCATTCCCGCCGCGGTAGAGACCATAGCCAGTCCACACCACCTCACCGGGACCAGCAGCCAGCACCGGGGTCCCCTCAGGGGCGGGGATATCGACGCCGGTATGAATGACATCCTCGAAAAATTCGCCGCCATAACGATAGTTTTGGGAAGGCCAATTGATTTCATCGGCGGCAATTGGGCGTGAAAAATAAAAATGATCGTACAGGGTAGGCGCCCAGGGGATGGGATATAAAGGAGGTCTCCAGGCGGAAACTGGCGGCTTGCCCGGTGTAGGAAAGACAAAACGCAGTGGATCTGGTGCGACCGTTGGGAGATTTTGATTTTGAGGGACAGCCGTTACTTCTTGTCGTCCCAACAGAACCGCGGTTGGTCGAAGCGCCGACGCAGTCGGGGATGTTGTCACGGCAATGGTCGCAGTGATGGTTGGGAGACTATTGAAACTGTTCTCTGTAGGAAGCTGTTGAACCGGCTGGCAGGCAACCAGGCTGAGCAAGACGGTAAACCAAAGCCAAAACGACCGACCCAGCCATCCTTTTTGGAAATTAAACCTTGTGCCCAAATCCATCGGCATTTGTTTTCTCAAGGGGTGGGAGTAGCAGTTGGAACGATCATCGTTGGAGAAGGAAGCGCTGGCGTTGCCGACCGTGTTGGCGCCGGAGTAGGCGAAAGCGTCCGCGCAGCAACAGGTGATTGCGTTGGGCTGGGGGTGACGGTTGGTGGCAGCGGAGTCAGGGTGGGACGCGGGGTTTGTGTCAACGTTGGCGTTGGCGATTGATACCAGCGGGGAGTCGGCGATGGCGTGCGGGTTGCCGGTACGATGGGAGAGGGCGTCACCAGCGCCTCAGGAGGATACAACTCGACTATCGCCTGCTGCCAATCTAAGCCAGCCGTAAAAGCGAACTCATTAAAGAGAGCGGCTGGATAAGAAGCGCGCCAAAAAGGCAAAGCCGGCAAGCGCTGCCAACCATAAGCAGATGCTAACCGCGTAAAGTCCAGCCAATAGCCCGGTGGAACGGATGTCTCAGGGGCGCCTCCTAATTCATAAGAGCTGGTATTGGAACCAAAGCGGGCGGAAAAATTCCAGGGCAGCGCCCGCATGGGCATGCCAGTCGAACCATCCTGATACCTGGCGCGCACATACACCCTCCAAAACGTTTGGACGCCGAAATCTTCACGCACCACCGCCAACCAGCCTGCATTCAGCGGCGCTGTATTCAACGCAAATGCCCTTCCCGTGTACAGCCAGTCCTGCCCCATCCCCGGACCCAGGGAAGTCGTCAGCGGCACGAAGGCATTTTCCAGCGAGGACAGGACATCCCAGCCAGCCTGCTCGGCAACGACTGCCCGCAACGCCTGAAATGATTCGTCCACCTTGTCGTGAAGATAAGGACTGGGCGCTTGAACATTCTCCAGGCGGACGACCTGACTGCGACCTTGTGGGACGTTGGGGAGGGGTGTTTCAATCGGAATCCAAAGCGGGGTTGGCGTTGCCACTGCTGCCTGGCGATATATCTCATTCAAGGGAATCGAGATGGCAGCATCCCGCCAATCTAAACCCGACAAAAACCCGGGCAACGCCAACATTGGCAATACAAGCCCCGGCTGGCGAGTCGAATAAGCGGTGAGATAGTGAGTGTAAGGCGCAAAAAGCCCTGCCAGGAGCAGGTCGCCATCCGGTTCCCAAACAGGGACATCGCCGCTCCCCTGGCGGACCGGAGGCAGGTCGAGTTGCGCCATATCTTTGAACATCAGCTCATGAAAACCCTCATGAACCGATGCCCAGGCTAAACGGCTGCCATCTCCAGACCATGAAGGATAGGCTTCTTGAGCATGAACCGTGCTGGTCAAGTTGACGAATAAGTTTTCATCCGCCTGATCGAGGTCTGCCAACCAGATATCGTCTCCCCCAGCACGGTTGGAGACAAAAGCAATCTGCCGACCCTGCGGCGACCAGGCGGGAGAATGATCGGCAGCAGGATGATTGGTCAGCCTGATTGGCTCCTGGGGAGATTGCACGTTGAGGATGAAAATTTCCAAATTATCGTCAACGTAAGACTCGTACACGATCCAGACGCCATCCGGAGACCAGGCAGGCGAGCCATCATAAGCCAGGCTGTCAGTCAGGCGTTGAACCAGACCAGTCGGCAGCTCTAGAACATATAAATCCCAATACCCATTGCGATTGGACATGAAAGCGAGCTTCTTGCCATCGGGGCTGATAGCAGGGTGCAGGTCATCCCAGGGTCCGTTCATCAGCCGGGTGAGGGGCAATGTCCCGCTCTCCGAGCTGAGCTGCGGCTGATAAGCAAAGATATGCGAGTGAATGCCTTCGGTGAGAGATAACACGATCAACCCTTTTTGCAAAGGAGCCACTGCAGTCGGGGTAGCTTGTGCAACGGTTGGCGTGAGCGTCTGAGTAGGAGGCGCAGTCGTTGCGGTTGGTGAAAGTTCAACGGTTGCCGAGGGAGCTAAAGTTTCAGTTGAAAGTTCTGTGACGCGGGAAGCCAGCCAGGATTGAACCACGCCAGAAACCTGAACCTGGAAAAGGAAATAGGCGATCAACGCTATCGTCAGCAGGTTTAGCAAGAGCAAAATGAGCAATCCTCCTGGCGTCAGGCGCAGGCTCCAGGTCGAACGGCGGCGGCGAGGGCGCGAACGCGGTGAAGGCGGAGCTGACTCTGAGGTGGGCAGCATGAATCAATCCGGTTTAAAGCTTCTCGTCAGGCTTGAATCTCAAAGGATACTTCGCGTTGATCGACCTGAAGGGGTTCAGGCATGATCAGCTCTTCGCCCGGAGGCGGCTGGGAAACTTCCTTTTGATAATACAAGATGACCTGCAAAGAATACAGCCCTGCAGGATTTTCCTGCCGCAGGTGCATATTGAACTCCATTTTGCGAGTCATCGACTCGACGATGCTCGTTTGTGCGACAGGAATTGCCTGGCTATTCCGAATCGTCACATCTACGCAAGGTCGTTTCTGAAAAGGATCAACCTCCAACGTAATGCGCACCTTACGCCCATCAGCCCAGGGCTCAACCTGCAAGTGGCGGATGCGCACTTCTTGCGGAGGCAAAGGTATTTCATTGGGGTCCTGGAAAAAGATATCCATCATACTAATCCATTTTGTAGCGGATTCGGAGAGGTCCTAAAGTCCTATACGACGACATTCCATATAATAACGCTTTTCATACGGTTCGCCCATCGAAAAAGTCTTGCGAGGCAAAGCGCCAGATAGAATTACGGCTTTGAAAAGGTCGTGTTTCGACATGGCAGGTAAATAGAAGCCCGCATGGTTCTCCTGCCCACAAAGCGGCTTGAGCACGTCATCGCCATGGACATAATCGATCTTCTCCGCGCCGCCTCGTTGCATGAAATGATCCAAAAAGCGCTGCAAAGTTGCTGCCGGAAGGTTTGAGGCGGGCTGCCTTACCTGCATCAGACCACAACCTTCTGCAGTAATCATACCAAAGGCATGCGTTAGCTGCGGCGAGCGAATTGCCGCATTTACGGCAGCCACCATTTCATCGTAAGCTGACTGGCTGTTGTACAGGGTTAAAGAAAAACGATTTCCGAAATATTCCTGGAGGGAATCGATGACAGGCAGACGCAGGTTAAACAAAACGCGGTGAATGGGCTCGAATTCCAGGGCGGAATCATGCAGGTTGACAATTTCTACCAGCGCATAGCGGGCAGGATGATCTGGCGCGGCAGTGGGCTTCAAACCATCCCACACCGCTTTAGCGGAAGCCAAAGAATGATTGCCATCGCCAACCGCATACAACAACGGCTGGACCCCCGGGTCGAGGCCATATTTTTGACGAAACGCCTGCGGAGCTTTCAAAGCGCGTAATGCCTGAACGACTGCCTGTTGAATGAGTGAGTCGGCAACCAGCCAACCCGCTAACCGCCCCCCGTCCATCATCAAATCGAAATCATATAAACGGCGAAAAGAAGGTTTCGCTTGCGCCACCGTCCCAATGACCATGTCATCCGGATCATCGATTAGCACCATCACATGAGGCAATTCCAGAGGCGCGCCCTGGCGGATGCGCATGCGCGGCGGCAGCCGGTCCAAGATCGTGCCTTCCGTCGCACGTATCAGGCTCTGCGAATCTGAACGGTAATCGTATTGCTCCAGATCCAGGCAAGCTAACAACCCGCGGCGAACACCTCGTCTTAGGGTTCTCTCGACGTACACAAACCCTTCATCAGGAACTAAAATGCCTTGCGCCAGGTAGGCGCGCATCTGCTCTTGTATGCGCTCGATGCGCTCAGCCGCATCGGGTTCTTCGAGGTAAACTTCAGGGAATATAAGATGTAACGTGGAAGGCGTCTGCCCCACAAAACTCTCGACCTGTTTCCAGTAGGCTGGCTGGGAAGTATATTGATCACAGGCAACCACAGCCCAGCGGGTGAGATCGATGCCTGGGCGAGGCAGCAAGACCTGGGGGATTTGAATGGCAATATCTGTAAAGTTTTTCGTCAAGACTTTCTGACTCCTTGTGATAGACGCTTTACCTGGGCTGCGCCTCTAGCATGATGTGATTCCTGGCTGCAAGGCTCAGTTTGAGCAGTAACCTATCTTCCTGAATGAGATATCATCCCTGGGAAGCCTGCTTTATTGTACCAACAAATAATCGCCTCCTGCGGTAATGACGCGACCAGGAAGAAAATGATGGATAAGATGAACTTAAGAAAAAAGCCGGGCAAGGCGCCCGGCATTGTATCTTCGATTTTTTTGGATTGGAGACAACCACCCCTTAGAAAGGTTTGCCTACGCCTGAATCATATACGCAATTCCCAAAGTTCCGGGACCTACATGCGCACCCACCACCGGGCTGACATCTGCTACCAACCCTTCCACGACCTGATAGCGAGACTCAACCTGCTTGAGCACTGCCTGAGCGTCGTATTCGACGTTGGCATGCAGGCAGGCAACATGCAACGGCTTATCACCGCCCGTGCGCTCGCCCAGCAGTTCAATCAGGCGGGCAATCGCTTTGCTGCGAGTGCGCACCCGCTCGACGGGCTCAAGCCGCCCATTCGTCAGCTCAATAATGGGCTTAATATTCAGGGCAGTGCCCAGGTAACGGCTCACACCGCCAATGCGCCCGCCTCGGTGCAAAAATTCTAAAGTATCCACGGTGACCAGAACCCCCGTGCGCTGAATAGCTGCCTCGACGAGCTGCTTACATTCTGCCAGGGTTGCGCCTTGCTCGGCAGCGCGGGCTGCTTCCAGAATCATGAATCCCATTGCCATGGAGGTGGTGCGTGAATCAACAATCTCAATCGGGACATCTCCCAGCGCCGCTTTTGCCTGCACCGCCGAGTCTACTGTACCAGATAATAAACTGGAGATGTGGACTGATAATATTTGGTACCCCTGGCTTAACAGGGATTGGTATGTCGCCTCGAAAGTCTTTGGAGTAGCCTGCGATGAAGAAGGCATCACAGTGGCATGCTGCAACCGGGTGTAGAATTCAGACGGAGTGATATCAACGCCATCTCGAAACGTTTCGTTTCCCCAAATCAACACCTGGGGGATGACGTGAATCATCGGATATTGTTTCAGCAGAGACTGGGGAATATAAGCTGTACTATCGGTGACAAAGGCAATTTTGGTCATCGTGTTCCTCCTGCGAATGAATTACATCAAGCTGAAAATAAAACCCTTTTCTCGTCATAAAGTCGCGCTGGTTAAATGTAGAAATTAATCTGCCCTTGACCATTTGAACCAACCGGGCTAAAATGCTATGCCGTGTTTGAGAACCTGACTGCACGATTAGAGGAAGTATTCAAGCAGCTTCGTCGCCGAGGAAAGCTCTCGGAGGCGGATGTTGACGCGGCAATGCGCGAAGTACGTATGGCGCTGCTGGAAGCAGATGTGAACTATGGGGTGGTGAAAGATTTCATCGCCCGCGTGCGCCAGCGCGCCATCGGTCACGAAGTCTCGCGGGCGTTGAATCCTGGGCAGCAAGTGATCAAGATTGTCAACGAGGAATTGATCGCCACACTGGGCGAGCCGGTGCGTTTGAACCTGAGTGGACCCCGCCCGCGGGTGATCATGCTCGCCGGTTTACAGGGTTCTGGCAAGACCACCCTGGCAGGCAAGCTGGCGCAGCTTCTGCGGGCGCAAGGTGAGCGGGTGATGCTGGTCGCCTGCGACCCATACCGTCCGGCAGCCGTCAAGCAGTTGCAGACCCTGGGTGACCGCCTGGGCGTGCCCGTATATTTCGAAGCAGATGTCAAACCGCCGGAACTGGCAGCACGGGCATTGGACAAGGCGCAAAAAGGCGGCTTTTCTCTGCTCATCCTGGATACTGCGGGTCGTTCTCAACTGGATAACGCTTTGATGGAAGAGCTTACCGCCATCAACCAGCGGGTCAAACCAGCCGAAATCTTACTCGTCGTCGACGCCATGATCGGTCAGGAAGCAGTGAACATTGCCAAAGGGTTCCGTGACGCAATCCCGTTGACTGGATTGATTCTGACCAAAATGGACGGCGATGCACGCGGCGGAGCAGCCATATCGATTCGCTCGGTTACCGGCGTTCCAATCAAATTCTTGGGCACGGGAGAGAACCTGGACGCGATCGAAGCCTACGACCCGGGCAGGTTATCCTCCCGCATCCTGGGCATGGGCGACGTCCTGGGGCTGATCGAGAAAGCTGAGGCTGCATTCGACCAGGAAACGGCAGCCAAACAAGCCGAAAAGTTGATGGCTGGCGAGTTCAGTTTACAAGACTTTGCGGACCAGCTCCGCCAGATTCGGCGCATGGGACCCATTGCTCAGATTCTGGAAATGCTGCCTGGAGGAATGGGGCAAATGGCGCGGCAGGTCTCACCGCAAGACGCCGAAAAGCAGCTCAAGATGACCGAAGCGATCATCAATTCGATGACGCCGCTGGAGCGCAGGAGACCTGATATCCTCAATGCCAGCCGCAGGCGGCGCATTGCACGCGGTTCTGGAACGGATGTACAGGATGTTAACCGCCTGATCAAACAATACCGCGATGCGCAGCGGCTTTTTAAAACTTTACGGAAATCCGGTGGGCGAGGCATGTCTCGCCTGTTCGGACTATAAAACTATTCATCATATCTCAAGGAGATTTTTTCGATGGTACGTATTCGTTTACGACGTGTTGGAGCGAAAAAACAACCAAGCTACCGCGTGGTCGCCGCAGACTCAGAAATGCCCCGCGATGGGCGTTTCCTGGAAGTCCTTGGACACTATAACCCGCGCACTGAACCTGCAACGATTCATCTGGAAGAGGATCGTATTTATGACTGGATGATGAAAGGCGCCCAGCCGACCGAATCAGTAGCCAAGATCTTTAAGTCGGTGGGCTTGATGGAACGCTTTGCTCGCTATAAAGCTGGCGAGAATGTGCAAGTTCTGGTCGCAGAAGCCAAAGAAGCTGAAGAAAAGCGCACCGTAAGCCCCAGGACCAGCCGATAGAGAGTGGCGTCGGATGAAAGAGCTGGTCGAATACATCACGAAAGAGCTGGTGGATGACACCAGCCAGGTAGAAATTATCCAGGGAAGGCGCGGCTCCGAGATTCATCTGAAGTTGAAAGTCGCCAAAGCAGATATGGGACGAGTCATCGGAAAACAAGGACGCATTGCCAATGCAATCCGCACGCTGTTGAACGTCGCCGCAGCCCGGCAGGGTAAACAGGCTTCCCTGGATATCGAAGAACCTGAATGAATTCTCCCCAATCGCCGACGAGGAAAACCGGTCAGGCTGAAACTTTGCCAGCCGGTGATATAGCATTCCTTGTGGTGGGCAAATTGCACCGTCCTCATGGCGTTAAAGGCGAAATCATCCTCGAAGTCTTGACGGACTTTCCAGAGCGATTACAGGTAGGAACTTGCCTGTACATCGGACCCGACCGCCTGCCTCTGCGGCTGGCGAGCAGGCGGTGGCATGGGCAATCCATGCTGGTGTCCTTTGAAGGTTTTACCACTCCCGAACAGGTCGGCGCTCTGCGCAACCAATATGCCTGTGTGACCGCAGCCGACCGCCCGGCTTTGCCGGAGGGAGAGTATTATCACCATCAAATCCTGGGGCTGCAGGCGGTCACCGAAGGGGGGCGGCTGCTGGGCGTTGTCAGCGAGATTTTGGAAACCGGAGCGAACGACGTCCTGGTGATTCGCCCCGAAATCGGCGCGGAAGTGTTGGTGCCGTTGATCGATGAAGTCGTGAAAGCAATCAACCTGGAAACTGGTCAATTGCTACTGACCTTGCTGCCGGGGCTCCTGGCTGACGAATAAACCCTGCCTCCTGGTATGATGAATTTCCCTGACAAGTCAGCAGCGCGCAACTCGAAATTGTATTGGGTGGGTTTCAATTTCGTCAAAGGAATTGGCGCCGTGCGTTTTAGAGCGTTACTCAATTTCTTTGGCAGCATGGAAATCGCCTGGCAGGCGCCTCGCGAGGCATTGCTCAATGCAGGGCTGAGTCCCAGGATTGTGGAAAACTTGCAGCAGGTACGCAGTCAGATCGACCTGGAGCACATTTGGCAAAAGATTCAAGCCAACGGCATCATCGTATTGACCTGGGAAGACGAAGCTTATCCCTCTCGCCTGAGAGAAATTGACCAGCCGCCTCCGGTGCTTTACTTGCGTGGCAGCCTGAAAGCAGAGGATGACTGGTCGGTAGCGGTGGTGGGCACCCGCCGCGTCACTGCTTATGGACGGCAAGTGACCGAGGATGTCGGCAATGTCCTGGCGCAGAGCGGGGTGACGGTCATCAGCGGTCTGGCGCGGGGCGTCGATTCGATTGCCCACCAGGCAGCCCTCCGGGCTGGCGGCAGGACGATTGCCGTGCTGGGCTGCGGCGTTGACCTCATCTATCCGCCTGAACATCGTAAGCTGGCGGAGGAGATCATGGCTCATGGAGCGCTGCTCAGCGATTACCCGCCCGGGACGCAGCCTGATAGCGCGAACTTCCCACCGCGCAATCGCATCATCTCAGGGCTGGCACTGGCGACTGTGGTCATCGAAGCTGGTGAAACCAGTGGAGCGCTCATCACCGCCACCTTTGCCGCCGAGCAGGGGCGCGAGGTGTTTGCCGTGCCCGGCAGCATACTGGCTGCACAGAGCAGGGGCACGAACCGCCTGATTCGGGATGGCGCTACCCCCATGCTCAACCCCAGGGATATTTTGGAAATCTTGAACCTGAAACGGCTGCCCGAGCAACGCGCTGCCCGCCAGGTGCTGCCTGCGGATGCCGTTGAAGCCAGGCTGATGCAAACACTGGGGACAGAGCCGATGCATGTCGATGAAATTAGCGCCCAGACGGGTTTACCTATCGAAAAAGTTACAGCATCCCTGGTGGTGCTGGAATTGAAAGGTTTGGTTCGCCAGGTTGGCGGGATGAATTACGTCTCGATAAGGGAAGATAGTGAACCTTACGAGAGAGAGTGAGCAGTATGAACGAACATTATTACGCAGTGATTATGGCAGGCGGCGGCGGCACCCGTTTATGGCCGCTGTCGCGGAAATCTCGCCCCAAGCAAATGTTAAGTTTAACGGGAGGAGAAAGCCTCTTTCAGGCTGCTATTCGCCGGCTGGATGGCATCTTCCCTAACGACCGCATTTATATCGTTACAACGGAAGATCAAGCCGGTGAGCTTCACGAACAGGCGCCGCAAATTCCAGTAGATCATTTTCTGCTGGAGCCTAAGCCGCGCGGCACAGCCGCCGTGGTAGGATTGGCTGCTTCGATCCTGGAACAGCAGGACCCGCAGGCTGTGATGTCAGTGCTGACTTCTGATCACCACATCGGAAATGAGGAGAAATTCCGCCAATTGCTCAAGTCAGCCTATGATGTTGCCCTCCAAGGCTACCTGGTCACGCTGGGCATTACGCCAACGCATCCAGCGACCGGCTACGGTTATATTCAATATGGTGAACTGTTGGGCGATTATGGAAACATCAAAGCCTACCGCGTCCAGCGTTTCAAAGAAAAACCTAACCTGACCCAAGCCCAATTGATGCTGGCAGGCGGCGATCATGCCTGGAATTCCGGCATGTTCGTCTGGCGGGTGAAAGACATTCTAAAGGAATTCGACCAGCAACTGCCCGAACATTACCAGGCTTTCATGAAGATTGCCCAGGCATGGAAAACATCCGAACGCTCCCAGGTTCTCCACGCTGTTTGGCAATACCTGGAGGTCATTACGATCGATTATGGCATCATGGAAGGGGCGCAGAACATCGCCGTCATTCCGGCTATCGGTCTGGATTGGAATGATATTGGAAGCTGGGAATCGATTTATGACCTTTTCCCTAAAGACAAGTATGACAACGTGACCACAGACAACAAGCATCTCTTCCTGGATGCGCATGGAAACCTGATCTACCGCGCCAGCCCAGAAAGGCTGATCGTAGCCATCAGCGTCAACAATTTGGTGATCGTCGACACCGGTGATGTCCTGTTGATCATGGACAAAGAGCACACCCAACAAGTGCGCCAGGCGGTTGAAGAACTGAAAACCACGCACCCAGAATATCTATAAACTTCAGGAGGTTCATGGTGGAAGCCTATTGTGTCAAATGCAAAGCGAAACGCCCCATTCAGGAGCCAAAAGCCATATTTATGGACAACGGCACCCCGGCAACCCGCGGGGTTTGCCCGGTATGCGGGACAAACCTGTTTCGCATGGGCGCAACAGAAGCCCATGCCGATATGGTTCGCCCACCTAAAGGCGCCAATCGAAAAGGAAAACTCGTCATCGTCGAGTCGCCCGCCAAGGCTCGCACGGTCGGGCGGTTCCTAGGAAAAGGTTACACCGTAAAGGCTTCGGTAGGGCATGTGCGCGACCTGCTGAAGTCACAGTTATCGGTAGATGTAGAAAACAACTTCACTCCGAAATACCGCATTCCAAAGGAAAAGCGGCAGGTCGTCGAAGAAATCAAAGGTCTGGCAAAATCTGCTGCAGAGATCTACCTGGCAACCGACCCTGATCGGGAAGGAGAAGCCATTGCCTGGCACTTATTGGAATCTGCCAAAATAGACCCCAAGATCACGCAGCGGGTGGTATTTCATGAGATTACCGAACCAGCCATTAACGAGGCGTTCGCCCACCCGCGCACCATCAACATGAACCTGGTTGACGCCCAACAAGCCCGCCGGGTGCTGGACCGTCTGGTTGGCTACAGCCTCAGTCCGCTGCTGTGGCGCAAAGTGCGCGGCAGGTTGTCTGCCGGTCGCGTGCAGTCCGTGGCGCTGCGGCTGGTGGTGGAACGCGAGCGGGAGATACAGGCTTTCGTGCCCGTCGAATACTGGAGCATTGCCGCAGAGTTCCAGCCCCAAGGGATCAAGGAAACCTTTATTGCCAAGCTGGCAAAAGTCAACGGTGAAGATGTGACGCTTGGCAACGAAGCAGAGGTGCAGCCGCTGCTTTCTGGCATGGAAAAAGCCGCCTACACGATAACCCGCCTCAAGCGCGGCGAACGCCGGCGCAGACCCACGCCGCCCTTCACCACCAGCACCTTACAGCAAGAAGCCTCCCGCAGGCTGGGATACACTGCCCGGCGAACCATGGCGCTGGCGCAGCAGCTTTATGAAGGCATTGACCTGGGCGACGGCAGCGTTGGTTTGATCACCTATATGCGCACCGATTCGACCAACGTCTCCGAGCTAGCCCAGCAAGAAGCGCGCCAGCTCATCAAAGAGCGTTACGGTGAAAGCTTCTTGCCGCCAACCCCGCCAATCTACCAGACGAAATCACGCAGCGCCCAGGAAGCCCATGAAGCCATCCGCCCAACATCGGTGCTGCGCCATCCGCAAGACATCAAGGAGTTTTTGAACCGAGATCTCTTCCGGCTTTACCAGTTGATCTGGCAGCGTTTCGTTGCCTCTCAAATGGAAGCTGCTGTATTCGATACGCTTTCCGTCGAAGTCACCGGCGTGAGCGAGGGATACGAATTTTTACTGCGCGCCGCTGGCTCAACGGTGAAATTCATCGGCTTTCTCGTGGTTTATGAGGAAGCCAAAGACGAAGACAGCGCCGCTGAAGAGGAAGAAGAGACGCGCATTCCGGCTGGGATTGCAGAAGGACAGGCTCAGCGGTTGGTCCGCCTGATTCCTGAACAGCACTTCACGCAACCGCCGCCGCGTTTTTCGGAAGCCAGCCTGGTGAAGACCCTGGAAGAATACGGCATTGGTCGTCCCTCGACATACGCCCCCATCCTGAGCACGCTGCAAGAACGAGGTTATGTCGTCAGAGATAATAAACGGCTGACGCCCACCGAAACGGGCATCCTGGTCAACGACCTGATCAGTGAACATTTTCCGAACATCGTGGATGTAGATTTCACAGCGCACATGGAAGAAGACCTGGATCAAATCGCTTCGGGCGAGGAGAAATGGGTGGAGTCAATACGACGGTTCTATCATCCTTTTGCCGAGCAAGTGAAATCCGCCGAGGAAAAAATGCCCGAAATGAAGAGCGAACCGGAATACATCGGGCGCGCCTGCCCTGAATGCGGGCATGAACTCATGATTCGCTGGGGAAGATACGGCAAGTTCATCAGTTGCAGCGCTTTCCCTGAATGCCGACATACCGAAGCCTTGCTGGAAAAAACCGGCGTGAGCTGCCCGAAGGATGGCGGCGACATCGTGATACGTAAAACGCGCAAAGGAAGGATTTTCTACGGCTGCGCCAACTATCCAAATTGCGATTTTACCACCTGGAAGCAGCCCATCCCAACCCCATGTCCCGAATGCCAGGGCGTGCTGGTGCTGGCTAAAAAAGACCAGGCACAATGCCTTAATTGCGAAGAAATTTTTGACCTGGACCAATTAAATATCGAGATAACTGCCTGAAAAAGATTTCTTATCAGAAATGGCATAGCTCTTGCAACCAACCAAGCAACGAAAAGCACGAATCAGTCTGATGGACAGGCGAGATAGTTGCATAATTCTACAGTATGGTCTACAATATAGAACAGGTAAGCGAAAAGTAAGCGCATCGCCTCGCAGGGCTGAATGAGTGCTCTTCGAAATTTCTAGTTTGGAGAAACCAAGATGGACGCAATCCGCGCACAATTGAAAAACCCTCTCGTTTCCGGAATTGGCGGACTGGTGGTTGGCTTGATCGTAGGACTCTTCCTGGCATGGGTGGTCTGGCCAGTTGAATATAAGGACGCCTCTCCCGAATACCTTCAGCAAGGTTTTCAGGAAGATTACCTGAAGATGGCTGCCGAATCGTTCCAAGTGAACAAAGATGTGGCGCTGGCTCAACGCCGGTTCAAAGACCTGGGACCTAAAGGCGAGGAAATTCTCGCCGCGGTGGAACAACAGGGTGATGTCCGGCTGGAAGGACCGCTAAATGCATTTCGAGCGGCGATCGGCTCACCTGCCGTAGCGCCGGGCGCAGAAGAGAGCGCGCCGCTTCCTGGACCGACCAGCGCAGCCGAAACGACAGAGAAGAAATCATCATTCCCAATTTTCATCATCGTGATCATGTGCGTGGTGACGCTGGGGCTGGCTGCCGCCGCGCTGGTATATTTCATGCGCTACCGCTCCAAGCCAATGACGATGACGCCCGCCATGCAGGCGCAGGAAGCCGCCCGCGAAGCTGAGATGACCGATTATTCGGCAACCGGCGAGCCGCCCATTTCACAATTCATGGCTTCCTATAAAATTGGCGATGATTTGTTCGACGACTCCTTCAGCATCGATTCGCCGAGTGGTGAATTCCTGGGCGAGTGCGGCGTTGGCATCTCTGAAACGATCGGGGTGGGCGATCCAAAGAAAGTCACCGCATTCGAAGTCTGGCTGTTCGATAAAAACGACATCCAAACGGTGACCAAGGTTTTGATGAGCGCTCATGCGTATGAAGATGACGCCATCTTGAACCGCCTTTCGGCGAAAGGCGAACCTGTCTTGGCGGAACCAGACAGCCAGATCGTGCTGGAAACCGCCACCCTGCGCATGACGGCGCGCATCCACGACATGAGCTATGGGGTAGGCGCTCTTCCAGAAAGAAGTTTCTTCGACAGCCTCATCCTGGAAATTGCAGTCTGGCAAAAAGCTTGAGACTTGTAGAAAAACACAAAGAGCGAAGCCGCTCGAATGAGGGCTTCGCTCTTTTTTATCGGTAAATAACTTCACTCGATCTTAAGTATTTTCAAAGGCAAAGGTCCAGAAGGCGTCTCGACGATCACCTGGTCGCCAACCCGCTTGCCAAGCAAGGCGCGTCCAATGGGCGACTCGTTAGAAATTTTGCCGTTGCGAGGATCTGCTTCCTTGGCGCCAACCAGGTAATAAGTCTCGGGTTCCTGGTCGTCCTCCTGAATGGTCACATAGGTGCCAATCTGTACCGTATCGCGCTCGACCGTGGCGGAATCAACGATCACCGCATTCTGAAGCAAATACTCCAGCTCCTGGATACGCCCCTCCAAAAAACCCTGGTCTTCCTTGGCTTTGTGGTAGTCGGCGTTCTCCGAAAGGTCACCCATTTGAATGGCTTCGCGCAAGCGCCTGGCAAGCGCCTCCCGTTCGGGACCTTTCAAGCGAACAAGTTCTTCTCTCAGCCGGTCTGCGCCTTCAGCCGTTAAGTAATGCTGGTCACTCATGTGCGATTGTCTCCTCCAAGTCGAAGATTTATTTTACCCTGTTACACCGATAAAAAGACTAAGGTTTGGTTAAAGGTGAAAACAACTTTTCATGCTCTTCGGTGGCAAAGCGGTCAGTCATACCGGCAATATAATCGCAAATTACACGCTCTAGCCCACGCACCTCGATGTTTTCTTGAACATGCCTGGGAAGGATGGCAGGTTCAGAGCGGTAGGCTTCGAAAAGGTCGTTGATGATGCGCTCAGCCTTCACCTGCATCCGGACGACCCGATAATGCCGGTAAAGATTGGCATACAGGAAATTTTTCAACTGGCGATTATACTGATGAAAGGCTTCTGAAAATCCCATAACATTGAAGGGAAGGCGCTGTAATTCCTCGACTGAGCGGACGTTATTTTCCCGCAATTTCTGATCGGTTGCATTGACCAGATCGGATACTTCCATGCCAATCAAGCGCCTTATCAGGCGGTGGCGAGTGAGATCATCCAACTCAACGCCTGACCATCCGATGCTGTGAACCAGTACGTTCCACAATGTAATATCATTGAGCATGTCAGGCGTAATCATGCCAGATCGTAAGCCGTCATCCAAATCATGTGCGGTATAAGCCAGCTCATCGGCAAAATTGGCAATTTGCGCTTCCAAAGGACCGCGCAATTCAGGATTGTAACCAGAGGCATCGGCAATGTCATACTCCGACTCATGCTTGACAATTCCCTCGCGCACTTCCCAGGTCAGATTCAACCCGGGGAACTCCGGATAGCGGCGTTCCAAAAAGGTCACGATGCGCAAGGATTGCTTGTTGTGGTCAAAACCGCCATGATCGCGCATCAAGCGCGCCAGCGCCGTCTCTCCAGAATGTCCGAAAGGCGAGTGACCAAGGTCGTGCGCCAGGCAAATTGCCTCGGTCAGGTCTTCGTTTGCGCCCAAGGCACGCGCCAGCGTACGACCAATTTGGGTCACCTCCAGCGTATGCGTCAGGCGGGTACGGTAATAATCGCCTTCATAATTGAAAAAAACCTGAGTCTTGTATTTCAAACGACGGAAAGCTGTCGTATGAATGATCCGATCACGGTCGCGTTGAAATACCGTACGATACTCGGGTTCGTCTTCGGCAAAAGCGCGCCCGCGCGAATCTTTGCTGCGCAAACCGTAAGGCGCCAGATTGCGGTCTTCAATCGCCTCGAGCTGCTTCCGAGAATAGATCATCTCACACCTCCGAAATTATCTTCATGCAGGTACGATGCGTTTACCGACATGACCTAGCAGATTACCGTCCCAACGACCTCGCCAAGCAGCACCTTTTCCAGCGTACCGGGCTGTTCTCCAGAGAAGATGACCGCCTGCAAGCCGGGAATTTCTCGAACAAGCGCAAGCATCTCCACAACCTTGGTCAACATACCGCCGGTGACATCTACGGCTTCCGAACCAGCTAATGCCTCCCTCAACTCATTGACGTTATTATCATTTATGGAGGGAATCAGGTTGCGCCGCGCGGGATAATCTGCCCAAACCCCTTCTTCAATGCCCGCCAGCAGCAAGCGATGCGGGCGTAAACGCCGCGCCAGGTAAGCAAACAGGTTTTCCGTCGAAAGAATCGTGCCCCCCCATTCCAGGTCAAAAACGACATCGCCGTAAATGACCGGCAGCAACCCAGCCTGCAACGCTATTTCGAGAGGCGCCAGGTTCCATTCTTCTACCGTTCCGCTGCGCGCAGTGACACTGGCAGAAGCCGGCAAGGCAATCACTGGCAAACCTGCATCCTGGAGCGAATCGACCACCAGGCGGTCAAGGGCTGCCGCTTCTTTCCAAACCTCTACAAACCCAAGCCATTGCCGGCGAGTGTACACACCCTGGCGGGTGGCGTACTGCCGGGCAGGGACATGACCAAACGAGCCAGACCCATGCCCCAGCAGGAGCCTGAAACCGGATTCCGCTTGCCAGGCGGAGGCAATCTCCCTTGCCAGGCGGGAAAGCACCTCCAGGCGCGGCGTATGGGGCACATCTTTACGAGTGATCAGGGAACCGCCCAGCTTGAGGAAAATCAAGGGCTTGTCGGTGGACGAATTGGTCATCGTCAATCCTTCATTTCACCTGAGAAATTATGGCGCGCGCCGCGCCTGCAGCCAACAATGCCCTGGCAACTGCCTCACTCCGCTCTGGCTCCGCCAGCGCCAGCATGTTCCCACCGCGCCCCGCGCCGGAGAGCTTGGCGCCAAGCGCTCCCGCGGCTTCAGCCGCTAAAATCAACCGTTCAAGCTCAGGAGACGACACACCAATCTGTCTGAGCAGCGCCTGGTTTTCTTGCATCAATCTACCCAACCGCTCGTTCATCCCAGATTCGATTGCCTGCCGGGCGGATTGCACGACCCGACTGATGGCATCGAAGTATGTATCATACTGATCAGGATTTGCCTGCCATGCCCGGCGGACATCCGCCACCACAGCAGCCGTGGGGCTGGCAATGCCGGTGTCGCCGATGACCAGCGTAAAGGGATGGGGGATGATAAAACGCTGCGGCGGCTGACCCCGCTGATAATAGACCGGCATGGCATAGGTGATCACCGTGTTGTCAATCCCTGACGGCGTCCCATGATGAATCTTCTCCACCTCAAATGCCAGCTCTGACACTTGCTCATCTGGCAGGGGACGCCCTAAAAAGGCGGCAAAGGCGCGGATAAGGGCAACCGACACGGCTGCACCTGAACCAAAGCCGGAAGCAACCGGGATGGTGGAAGAGATTCTAACCTGGCAGGCTGGCGCCCGGCTTACTTTTAACTGCCGGCAAACTCCCCGCAGCGCAACCGCCAACGGGTGCCCGTCAGGAAGCTCCTCCAGACGGGCATCCAAGCCAATATCCGGCGCCAGCACTCGAACCTGACCTGATGCGCCGCGCGGGTCAGGTTCTACCACAACCCGCGCCCGAATTTGTGACAAGGGGACGGCTATCGCCGGGCGATGATACACGACGGCGTGCTCGCCAAATAAGATCACCTTTCCAGGGGCAACTGCGGTAAATGCGGGCATGTTCAAGACCAGTTACATTGTGTACATGAACAAAATGACCGCCAAACCCCACAGCCCAATCACGAGCTGCAAGGGACGATCTGTAAACAGGACATCTTCCGGCGCGCCGCCGATATTTTCGATCTGAATCAGGTACAAGTAGCGGAATAAACCGTAGATTACGAAAGGAATCGTCAGCATCATGGCATGGTTTTCTGGCAAACCAGGAGCTGAAAAGGTGTACAGACTATAAGTAATGATGGTCATGGTGATCACAATGGTGATCAACTGATCCAGCAACGGCAATGAATAACCGCTCAATGAGCGGCGATGCTCGTTGGCTCCATCTGCCAATAGCGCCATCTCAGCGCGACGCTTTCCTACGCCCAAAAACAGCGACAGAAAAGTGGTGAAAATATACAACCAGGGCGAGAAGCGGGAAACATCGATCAATTCCACCCCCGCCACCACGCGCAACACATAAAAACTTGCCAGGGCAAAGATATCTAGTAAGGGAATGTTCTTCAGGCGGATAGAATATAACACGTTCGCCAGGAAGTAAGCCAAACAAATCAAGAAAAAGAGCCTGGAAAGAAGAAAAGCGGTTGGCAGCACGATGAGGAGGATAACTGCCATAGCAATCCGCGCCGCCTTTATCGAAAGCGCGCCAGAAGCCAGGGGACGCAGCCGTTTCTTGGGATGTTTACGGTCAGCTTCTAAATCGATAAGATCATTAAAGATGTACACCGCGCTGGAGAGCAGGCAGAATAAAATAAACCCTGCCAGTGTGTTTAAGAATGCCGGCGGATGGGTCAACTGGCGGTCGAAAATGAGGGCGACAAACAAAAAGCCGTTTTTCGGATACTGGCGGGGGCGCATGGTTTTAATCAGGGCTGTCCACATGCGGCTATGATAGCATAAACTGGGAGTTTTGATACAATAGCCAGGATGAAAAAAGAACGCCTGGATCAAGTGCTCGTCGCCCGCGGGCTGGCAGAAACTGCCGACCAGGCGCAGCGCCTGGTGATGGCGGGTCTGGTACGCGTAGAGGGACAAGTTGCCTGGCTGCCGTCTCTGCCGGTTGACCCACAAACTGAAATCAGCATCGCCTCAGGGTCCAGGTTTGTCTCGCGCGGAGGCGAAAAGCTCGAAGCCGCCCTGCACGGATTTGGCATCCAGGTAGAAGGACTGATCTGCGCCGATGTGGGCGCTTCCACTGGCGGCTTCACCGACTGCCTTCTGCAACACGGCGCTGCCAGGGTGTATGCCATTGACGTTGGGCAGGGCATCCTTGCCTGGAAATTGCGCCAGGACCCGCGCGTGATCGTGATGGAAAAGGTCAATGCCCGTTCGATACGCCAATTGCCGGAGCCCATCTCGCTGGCAACGATCGATGCCTCGTTTATTTCCTTGAAAGCCTTGCTGCCCGTGGTGCGCGGCTGGCTGAACCCGGCTGGCAGCCAGGTGATTGCGCTGATCAAGCCTCAGTTCGAAGCGCAGCGGAGAGATGCTGCGCGTGGGAAGGGCGTCATCCGCGACCCTGAGATTCACCAGCAGGTGTTGCAGGAGGTGCTTGCGTTCGCCCAGGCGCAAGGCTTTTCCAATCGAGGGGTCTTGCAGTCGCCCTTGTTGGGACCCAAGGGCAACGTAGAATTCCTGGCGTGGTTGGCGTATGCGCCCCTTAACAAAGAATGAGCTTCGTTCGACAGTTGGTAGTAAAATCGGGTATACTACTGCCCGGCTATGACCACCAATATCCGCAACTTTTGTATCATTGCCCATATCGACCACGGTAAATCCACCCTGGCTGACCGGTTGTTACAACTCACCGGCACAATCTCTGACCGCGAGATGACCGAACAGGTGCTGGATTCGATGGATCTGGAGCGTGAAAAAGGGGTAACCATTAAAGCCTCTGCCGTGCGGATGAATTACACCGCCCAAGACGGTGAAACGTATGAACTCAACCTGATCGACACCCCCGGTCACGTCGATTTTGGCTACGAGGTCAGCCGGGCTTTAGCTGCCTGCGAGGGAGCCATCTTAGTTGTGGACGCCAGCCAGGGCATCGAAGCACAAACGCTGGCAAACCTGTACATGGCGTTAGAAGCTGACCTGGAAATCATCCCGATTATCAATAAAATAGACCTGCCTTCTGCCCATCCAGATGAGGTCGCAAAAGAAATCAGCAACCTGTTGGGCACACCGGAAGATGAAATTTTACGCATCTCTGCGAAGATGGGACTGAACATTCAGGATGTTTTGGAAACGATCATCCAGAAGGTTCCGCCTCCCCGGGGCAATCCAGCGGCAGCGTTGCGCGCTTTAATCTTTGACTCGCATTACGATCCATATAAAGGAGTCGTGGCGTATATTCGCGTGATGGATGGGACGCTTGCCACGAGCGATACCCTGCTGATGATGGCAAGCGGTTTTACCACCAAGCCGGTTGAAATCGGCATCTTTGCCCCCGAGATGAAGCCCGTGCAGCGGTTGGTCGCCGGCGAAGTTGGGTATGTTGCCACCGGATTGAAATCCGTCACCGAGTGCCGGGTCGGCGACACGATCACGAACGCCGGTCAACCCGCTTCAGAGCCGCTGGCAGGATACCGCCAGGCGAAGCCCATGGTCTTTGCCGGCATTTACCCGGTTGAGGGAGAAGATTACGCTGATTTGAAAGAGGCGTTAGAAAAGCTGCAACTCAATGACGCTGCGCTGGTCTTTCAGCCAGAGACCTCCCAGGCGCTCAACTTTGGCTTTCGCTGTGGGTTCTTGGGCATGTTTCACATGGAAATCGTCCAGGAACGCCTGGAGCGGGAGTATGACCTGGATATCATTGTCACTTCTCCATCGGTGGAGTATGAAGTCCTGCTGCGCACGGGCGAAGTGCTGCGCATCGACTCGCCGGCGGACTTGCCCGATGAGATGTCGATTGCTGAGGTGCGTGAGCCCTGGATGAAACTGGAAATATTCAGCCCCACTGAATATTATGGCGCCATCATGGACCTGGTGACCAAGCGACGCGGCGTTTTCATCGGACAGGAGTACCCCGCTTCGAACCGCGTGGAACTGATCTTTGAAATTCCACTGGCAGAATTGATCGTGGACTTTTTCGATCAGCTCAAGTCCAGGACGCGGGGATATGCTTCGATGGATTACCAGTTCCTGGAATATCGCGCCGATGACCTGGTCAAGCTGGTCATCCTGGTCAACGATGAGCCGGTTGACGCTCTCACTACCATCGTACACCGCGACGATGCCTATCATAAAGGACAGCGCATCATCACCACGCTAAAAGACCTGATTCCGCGTCAACTGTTTGTGGTGCCCATCCAGGCTTACGCCGCCGGCAGGGTCATCTCACGCGCCAATATCAAAGCGCTGCGCAAAGACGTGCTGGCAAAGTGCTACGGGGGTGATATTACCCGGAAGAAAAAGTTATTGGAAAAGCAAAAACGCGGTAAAAAGCGGATGAAAATGGTTGGCAGCGTAGAAATTCCGCAGGAGGCTTTCCTGGCTGTCCTGCGCATTGGAGAGGAATCAAATTAACAATTCAAATCATCCTAACCCCTCGGCGGCGGGGAGCGCCGCCAATGTCAGTCAAAGCAATCGTGACTGGATCAAGGTGCTGCCAGGTCTTTTGATCAGCGTCATCGTCCTGGCAGTCGTCCTGTACTTTGTCGATTTTCGCAAGCTGGTGGAAGCCATCCAGCAGGCGAATTATGGTCTGGTTGCCCTGGGAGGGCTGGCATCCTTCGTCTGGCTCTTGATCCGGGGCATGGTCTGGCATACCCTGCTGCGCAGCAAGGTGCGCTACCGTGACGTATTCTTCGCTATCAACGAAGGATACCTGCTCAATAACCTCTTGCCCTTCCGGTTGGGAGAGGTGGGGAGAGCATTTATTCTCGGAAATAAGAAGGATCGGGATGGCAACACGCCAGGATTCTGGCGAGTCTTTTCGAGCATCCTGGTTGAGCGCGCCCTGGATATGACCTGCGCCGTGGGTGTGCTGATGACCAGCCTGGCATTCGTGGTTGGCGCTTCCTGGGCAAGGTCTGCTGCGCTCATCACGGGTGCCGTGGTACTCGTGGGGTTGATCTCCCTTTACTTGCTGGCGAGAAACCGTGCCTGGGCGCTCGCCATGCTGGAAAAGTGGGGCAGGCGTTTTCCGCTGGTGCTGCGGCTGGGCGGCGGTATCGTTCCAGCTTTCCTTTCCGGCATCTCTGTTTTGACGGAAACGAGCCGCTTTCTGCGCACAATCTTATGGATGCTGGCAAACTGGGGGATGGCAATCGTCCAGTACTACGTTTTGCTGCGCGCCTTTTTCCCCCAGGCTGAGTTGCGGCAGGCTGTGTTCACATTAGGCGTGGCTGCCCTGGGCATTGCCACGCCATCCAGCCCAGGCAATATTGGCGTGCTCGAAGGCGTGATCGTTGCCGCGCTGGCAGTCTTCCGCCTGGATTATTCCACCAGCCTGGCTTATGCGGTGACCATTCACCTGCTGCAGTACATTATCACCACCCTGCTGGGAGCTTATGGACTTTCACAGGAAGGGCAGACGCTCATGGGGCTTTACCGCCAATTGCGCGCTACCCGCAAGCCAAGCGTCATCGAAGAGAACCATGATCGCCTCATCGAGTGAGGCGCTGACGAGCAATCTTAATCTAGAGAGAAATTTATGAGCCGTACGATTCTCATTACCGGAGGCGCTGGTTTTATTGGCGCTAATTACGCCCATCGCTTGATCTCCCGGGGCGAAAGAGTGATCATCTACGACAACTTGAGCCGGGCAGGGGCGCCGCGCAACGTGCGCTGGTTGCGCGATACTTTTGGGGAGCGAGCTTTCGAACTCGTTGTCGGCGATGTGCGCGATGCTGCCTTGTTGACTGCCCGCTGCCGTGAGGTGGATGTCATCGTGCACCTGGCGTCTCAAGTTGCGGTGACCACTTCGGTCATCCACCCGCGAGAAGATTTCGAGACGAATGCCCTGGGAACTTTCAACGTGCTGGAAGCGGCGCGGTTTTCAGAGCATCACCCGATCGTGCTGTATTCCTCGACCAATAAGGTTTACGGGGGAATGGAGCAAGCCCGCGTGGTAGAGCAAGAAACGCGCTATGCCTATCAAGATTTGCCTCACGGCGTCCCTGAAACATACCCCCTGGACTTTCATTCACCTTATGGTTGTTCGAAAGGAGCTGGCGACCAATACGTGCGCGATTACCATCGCATTTACGGGCTGCGCACGGTGGTTTTTCGCCAAAGCTGTATTTATGGCACGCGGCAATGGGGGATTGAAGACCAGGGATGGGTTGCCTGGTTCGTCATCGCAGCCATAACTGGCAAGCCCATCACGATTTACGGCGATGGCAAGCAAGTGCGAGATTTGCTCTACATTGATGACCTGCTGGATGTCTATGACGCCGCCCTGGAGCATATTGACGCCGCTAACGGAAAGGTTTACAACATTGGAGGCGGACCGGTCAATACCATCTCCATCTGGAGGGAATTCGGACCCTTGCTCGAAAAACTGCTGGGACATCATGTAGCCGTCCAATCCGTCAGCCAGTGGCGACCTGGCGACCAAAAGGTGTTTGTCGCTGATATTCGCAAAGCCAAACAGGAGCTGGGTTGGGAACCAAGAATTGGGATTGAGGAAGGAGTTGACCGGCTGGCGGCGTGGGTGAAAGCCAACCGTGAACTATTCTGAAGATGCGTATCTTAACCGTATTGACGTATTACCGCCCTCACACCAGCGGCTTGACCATTTATGCCGAACGCCTGGTGCAGGCTCTAGCGCGCCGAGGGCACCAGGTAACCGTTTTCACCTCCCAATACGATCCCAGCTTGCCGTTGGAGGAAGTTCAAGATGGCGCTGGTGGTAAGCAGAATATCCGCATCCTGCGCGTGCCGGTGGCATTCCGCCTGAACAAGGGTGTCATCATGCCCTCTTTTGGCTGGCAGGTGAGCCGATTGGTCGCCCAACACGATGTTGTCCTGCTTCACCTGCCGCAGTTTGATGCTGCTGGCGTCGCCATCCGCGGCAGGCTATACAGAAAGCCCACGGTAGTTCTATACCACTCCGACTTGCTGTTGCCTCCTGGAATCGCTAACCGCATCATCAACACCGTGGTAGATGCAGTCAACCACATCACCGCGACTTTTGCTCATAAGATCGTGGCATATACAGAAGACTTTGCCCGTCATTCAGCTTATCTCAGCCGGTTTGCGCATAAAGTGGAAGTCATCCTGCCCAACGTAACACTGCCTGAGGCAGACGCGGAGGAAGTGTTACGTTTCCGTGAGCAACATAAACCGCCAGGCGCGAAAATCATCGCCATGGTGACCCGCTTTGCATCTGAGAAAGGCATCGAAGTACTGCTGGAAGCGTTGCCGACCGTTTTCAATCGCTGCCCTCGGGCAAAAGTATTGTTTGCCGGTCAATATCAGGGCGTATGGGGCGAGGCGGCTTATTACGACCGCCTGATGCCGCTCATACGAGACTATGAGCAAAAGGGCATGTGGGAATTCCTGGGCGTGCTATCTCTCAAGGAACTGGCTGCCTTTTATCCCATCATCGATGTGCTGGTGGTGCCCAGCCTGAATTCCACGGAGACCTTTGGATTCGTACAAATCGAAGCCATGATGAACGGCGTCCCGTGTGTGGCGTCAGACTTGCCGGGAGTGCGTCAGCCGGTCAAGATGACCGGAATGGGAAAGGTCATTCCGGTAGGCGACGCCCCTGCCCTGGCAGAAGCCATCCTGGAAACCCTCGATCACCCCGAACGCTTCAGGGGCGAACCGGAGAAGATCAAAGAGATGTTCCACCCCGACAGCAACGCAGCAGCTTTCGAGGCATTATTTTTACGCTTAATCCATCAGGTTAGCGGTAGGAAATGACCCAAGGATTATGGAAAAGAGAGACACGAAAGACTTTCTTTGGTTAAACTTGAAGGATTTGCCGTATTTTCGCGCCCTGCTGCGTGCAGTGGAAGCCGGCTTTTACCAGGATATTGACCTGCCCTCGCCTGTTCTCGACCTGGGCTGCGGCGACGGACACTTCGCCTCAGTTGCCTTTGACCGGAAAATCGATGTTGGGCTGGATCCCTGGTGGGGACCAGTGCGTCAGGCGCGCCAAAGAGGCGTGTATCACCTGATCCTGCAATCCGACGGGGCGCACATGCCCTTTCCTGAAGGCTACTTTGCCAGCGGCTTCAGCAACTCTGTCCTGGAACACATTCCAGAGATCGACCCGGTGCTCAAAGAGGTCTGCCGGGTGCTGAAACCCAATGCGCCTTTCGTGTTTTGCGTCCCCAACCACCGCTTCCTGCCATCCCTTTCCATCGGACAAAGCCTGGACCGATGGCACTTGAACGCTCTGGCAAAGAGCTATCGCGCTTTTTTCAACCGAATTTCACGCCACCACCACTGCGACTCGCCCGAAACCTGGCAGGACAGGCTGAAACGAGCAGGTTTCAAGCTCGAACGCTGGTGGCATTATTTTCCTCCTGCAGCGCTCAGGGTGCTGGAATGGGGACACTATTGGGGCGCGCCGACCCTGCTTCCCCATGCGCTCATCAAACGCTGGTTATGGATGCCAACACGATGGAATTTGGCGCTCACCGAACGGATGTTGCGCCCTTATGCAGGCAATGTCCCACACCCCGATGGCGCCTACACCTTCTTTATTGCAAAGAAAGTATAGAAGCTCTATGAACCCGGAAGAACCAAGCGTTCTCGACTATCTCAAAGCCAAACTCTTTCCCTGGAAAAAATCCGAGCGGGAGAGAATCGAAGCCACTTTCCAAGAAGCAGCCCTGGCTGCAAAAACTGAACCTGTCGAACAGGTAAACCAGCCTGTTCAGGCAGGTAGCATCACAACCTTGCCATCGCAGCCAGCAGCGCCTGCAGAAACTGCGCCGGCTGTTACCACAACGCCTCGCCTGGATCTCAAGCGCCTGCCCTGGAGAAGCCTGACAGCCATCTTCCTGGCGCTGGCTGCCCAGTTTTTGCTAGAGCCAAAAGCGGAACGACCTGTTTTGGTGAGCCTTTTCCTTTACGGTCTATCCGCAGGCTGGCTGTTTTGGGCGTTCAGACAAGGCGAATGGCGCCTGGCTGATCCCAACCCGACAGAATTCAAGAGCGAAACCTACGCGGTTCGGAGAAATTCGCTCCTGGCATCGCTGGTATTGATTCCCCTGGCTTTCCTGGCGTTTGGCAACAATCGCTTTACCAGCCTCAACGTGCTGCTATGGGTCGCGGCATTAGCTGCCAGCCTGCATGCCTTTTGGCAGGGACCTTCCCCTATATCGACCTTGACCAGCCAGGTAAGAACTTTCCTGCAGGCGCCGGAATTGAAAATCCGGCTCTCGCGCCAGGTGGCGATTGCCGCCGCAGTCATTGCCGTCATTTTGTTCTTCCGGCTGTACCAGCTCAACCAGGTGCCCCAGGAGATGACCAGCGATCATGCCGAAAAGCTGCTCGATGTCTGGGATGTCTTGAACGGCACGACCCCCATCTTCTTCGTGCGCAACACCGGGCGTGAGCCGCTGCAATTCTATCTGACCGCCTTGGTAGCACAGCTCTTCGGCACAGGAATCTCTTTCCTGAGCCTGAAGATCGGAACGACGCTTGCCGGATTGGTCACTATATTCTACGTTTATCGGCTGGGAAAGGAATGGGGCAACCGGGAAGTCGGAACACTGGCAGCCCTGATGGCAGGCATGGCTTACTGGCTTAACCTGACCACCAGAATTGCGCTGCGGTTCACGTTCTACCCCATGGCGACTGCCATGAGCCTGTATTATCTGCTGCGGGGATTACAACGCGCCAACCGTAATGATCTCATCCTGGCTGGCATTGCGCTTGGGATTGGTCTGCACACCTACTCGCCCACCCGCGCCCTGGTTTTGGTGCTGCCAGCCGCCCTGCTCCTGTTTTCACTGCACCAAAAGGATCAAGAGAGGCGAAAGCAGGCGGTCTTTGGGCTGGGAATCATTGCGTACATGGCGTTTGTTGTTTTCTTGCCGCTTGTCAGGTTTGCAATGCAGTTCCCTGACCTGTTCTTCTACCGCATGCTCACCCGCGTGGGCACCATCGAACAGCCCTTCCCCGGACCGGTATGGCAAGTGTTCCTGAGCAATCTATGGAGAGCCTCCACCATGTTCTTTTGGGATAACGGTGAAATTTGGACGATTTCCCTGCCGCACCGCCCTGCGCTGGATGTGATCTCGGCAGGTCTGTTTTTTATCGGCTTGCTCCTGCTCGTCATCCGCTACCTGCGCCAGCGGAACTGGATGGATTTGTTCCTGTTAATTTCTATCCCGCTGCTCATGTTATCCTCGACCCTTGCTCTGGCGTTTCCCGCCGAAAATCCGGCGCTGAACCGCACCAGCGGCGCTGCGGTGCCGGTCTTTTTGATCATTGGGCTGGCGCTGCAGAGTCTGTTGCGGTCCATCCGTGAGCAACTGGGCAATCGAAGCGGACAGCGAGCAGCCTGGGGCATCGGTCTGGCGCTGCTCCTCGCAGCCGGGCTGCAGAATTATCGCCTCGTCTTTGATCAATATCGCCAGCTCTACGATAATTCCTCCTGGAATAGTTCAGAGGTGGGTAAAGTGATTCGCGGCTTTGCCGATTCGATTGGCAGCCTTGACTCTGCCTGGGTCATTCCCTATCCATACTGGATGGACACCCGCCTGGTTGGCATGAACGCAGGAAATCCAACCCGAGACTATGCCTTGTTCCCTGATCAGATCGAATCCACGCTTAATGACCCCCGCGCAAAGCTGTTTATCTTTAAATTAGAAGATCAACAAACTTTCGAACGCTTAAGCAGCCTGTATCCCGAAGGACGGATGCGGCTTTATCTTTCCAGGGTGCCCACTAAAGAGTTCTGGATCTTTGCCGTGCTGCCGCAGCAAAATCCAGGCTATAACCCCACACCTTGAGAGCGCAGATGTATTATTGAGATGATTCCAGGCTGATGAACACAACACCCAAACCCTACCTGAAGACCTTCATTTTCGATCTGTTACTGGCAGTCATTTTACTGGCAGGCATGTATTTTCGCCTGGTTGGGTCGAACTGGGGCGAATACACCTACATGCACCCCGATGAGCGGTTCCTCATCTGGGTCGGGACCGACATATCACCGGTCAAATCTGCGCCAGCAATTGATTCATCCGGCAAAGTTACGAAAGAATGGATCAGCCTTGCCGACTATTTTGATACGGCAAACTCCCCATTGAACCCTCATAACCGCGGGCATACTTTCTATGTCTATGGTACGCTGCCGATGTTCGTGACGCGGGTGGTCGTAGAGTGGGTTTACGGGCGCTCTGGTTTCCAGGAAATGACCGATATCGGCAGGCTGCTCTCAGCGCTGGCAGATTTGCTGACCGTAGCATTGGTGTACCTGGCGGCGACCAGGCTGTTCGACCGCCGGGTGGGGCTGCTGGCTGCTGCTTTTTCTGCTGCGGCGGTGCTACAGATTCAGCAGTCGCACTTTTTCACCATGGATACTTTCATCAACTTGTTCACCTTCCTGGCGTTCTACTTTGCCATTCGGGTGGCTATGCGGGATGGGAAAATATCTCTAATGGATTTATGGCTCAGCCTGGGCTTTGGAGTGGCGCTGGGGATGGCAGTGGCGTCAAAATTGAATGCTGCCCCGATGGCAATCGCATTGCCGGCAGCCTGGCTGATTCGCTGGTACACAACCCCAGTAGAACAACGCCAATCTCTCGTTCCCAGGATGGCAGGGTATCTGGCGCTGGCTGGTTTGGTCAGCCTGCTCACCTTCCGAATTGGACAACCCTACGCCTTTAGCGGACCAGGTTTCTTTGGGCTAAAACCCAACCCTCTGTGGATCGAAAACATCAAATCGCTGAGCGCTCAAACTGGCGGCGATGTGGATTTCCCGCCAGCGCTGCAATGGGCGCGCCGACCAGTCTGGTTTTCTTTTCAGAACCTGGTGACCTGGGGATTGGGCTTGCCGCTGGGAATTCTGGCATGGACGGGCTTCCTGGCAGCCGGCTGGCAAATTCTCAAAGGCAACTGGAGGCGCCACGCGCTCATCTGGGGGTGGACTGCTCTTTATTTCACCTGGCAGTCGTTGGTCTTCAACCCAACCATGCGCTACCAGCTTCCCATCTACCCGACTCTCGCCATCTTTGCTGGCTGGTTCATCGTCTATTTACACGATTTGAAGATAAAGAAGGCGCCTGCGATCGGGCAAGTTGGCGGCAGCTTTGTCCGTTCGCTGCCCTGGAACAGGATTGGGGCGCTTCTTCTGGGTTCAATAGCATTGGTGGGTACCTACCTGTGGGCTTATGCCTTCACGCGCATCTATGTCAGGCAATTCACCCGCGTGGAAGCTTCCCGTTGGATTTATCAGAACATCCCCGGACCGATCAACCTGCACATCCAGGAAAACGGCACAATTTACAATCAACCCCTGCCAATTCCAGCAGATTACCCAATTCGAAAGGATTACCCGCTGCTCACCAGCTTCACAGCCAGGCGAAGCGGTCTGCTAAAGGAAATTTACCTTGGGCATGTGTTCGATGCTGACCTGACTGACCAAAGGGCGATGTTGGATGTGGTTGTGTCATCGCTGCCGCGCAGCACGGCGTCAATTGGCTCAGCCAGGCTGACGGTAAAACCAAGCGGCACCAACCAGGAAAGCGATCAAGGCTATTTGATCAGTTTCGAACCGGTCATTCCAGTCCTGCGCGGCGTGGAGTATTACCTGAACATTCAGGACGCCTCAGGGGGCATGAACTGGGACTTGTGCGGCGGGATGATCGCCTACATTCAAACCGCATCATCCCAGGCGCTCAGGGAAATTCCCGTCTCCCAAAACTGCCAGATGGCTGCAGATACGCCTTTGACCATCCCTTTCACCTCACCGGCGGAAGGCGCGCTGGTCGAATTATATCTTTCCAAGGCAGAGCCGCTGGGCATTCAGCCAAGTCCGAAGACAATCGAGGTTAGCCTGATGCTGCCAGGACAGGAAACTCCAGCGGCAACGGCTGCCCTGCGCGCAGAGCTGGCAGCTCAGGGCGACCGTCGCCGTGGGGGATTACTACTCACCCTGGACACGCCGCTTACGATTATCAAGGATCAAACCTACAACCTGGTCGTCAAGCTTCTCGAAGGCAACGGCGCAGTTATTTTAGAAGGTTCAGCCATCGCCAACGAGGGCGATTGGGACGATGGCTTGCCGCTGCGCGTGGATGGCTATGACGGCTTTGGCGGCATTTACGTCCCCGATTTGAATTTCAACATGTATTGGGACGATACTCCCGAAAAATTGGCGCGCTTCACCCGCATCCTGGATGAAAGCGAATACATCTTGATCACTTCCAACCGGCAGTGGGGAACGCTGCCGCGCTTGCCAGAGCGCTTCCCCATGAGCACACTTTACTATCGCTCGCTGCTAGGCTGCCCAGAAGACCACACCATCGAGTGGTGTTACCGGGTGGCGCAACCCGGCATGTTCCAGGGCAATTTAGGATTCGAATTGGTCAAAACAGTCCAATCTGACCCCACCATTGGGGGCATCTCGATCAATACACAATTTGCTGAAGAGGCATTTACCGTGTATGACCACCCCAAGGTGTTGATCTTCCGCAAAAGCGAGAATTACGATCCACGCAAAGTGCGGGAAATCCTGGGGGCGGTAGATTTTTCACAGGTCATTCACTTGACTCCCAAGCGGGCAGGCAGCTACCCGGCAAATCTACTGCTGCCGCCTGAACGGCTGGCTGAACAGCGCCAGGGCGGCACCTGGTCAGATTATTTCAACCCGTTAGCCATTCACAACCGTTTCCAACCCATCGGGGTGATCGTGTGGTATCTGGCAGTCAGCGCTTTGGGGCTGGCAATGTATCCTCTGCTGCGCCTCGCACTGCCAGGTCTCCCCGACCGGGGCTATCCACTGGCGCGTACTGCTGGCATGTTGCTGCTTTCCTACCTGGTATGGCTGGCAGGGTCGTTCCGCGTCCCCTTTACCCGCCCAACCATTGGCGCTGCGCTGCTCTTGATCTTCTTGGCGGGGATTTACCTTGCAGTGCGCCAACGCAACGAGCTCGCCAGTGAATGGCGGTTGCGCTGGCGATATTTCTTGACCATCGAGGCGCTCAGCCTGATCTTCTTCCTGGCGTTCCTTCTGGTGCGCCTGGGTAACGGCGACCTGTGGCATCCATACTTCGGCGGCGAGAAACCGATGGATTTCTCTTACTTCAATGCGGTGCTCAAGAGCACCACTTTCCCACCTTATGATCCCTGGTTTTCAGGTGGGTACCTTAATTATTACTACTATGGCTTTGTTTTCTCCGGCGTCTTGGTGAAATTCCTGGGGCTTGTCCCTGCCTTTGCTTTGAACCTGATTTTGCCCACGATGTTCAGTCTGGTGGCGCTCGGGGCTTTTTCAGGCGCCTACAACCTGGCAAGCCGAACCCTGCGCCAGAAAGAGGCGGAAGAAAAATCAACGCAACTACCTTCTGCAAGCGTCATATCCCAAAAGCTGCCTTTCTGGGCAGGCTTATCGGCAGCGTTGACCATGGTGGTGCTTGGAAACCTGGGTACATTGCGCATGATTTTCCGAGGCTTTGCCCGTCTTGGGCTGGAAGGATTAGCCTACGAACAAGCCAGCACCAGCCAGATTTGGTCGGCGGCGGTCAAAGGCATCGGCAAGTCCCTCGCAGGCGCCAGCTTACCCTATGGAATCGGAGACTGGTACTGGATTCCCAGCCGCGTTATGCCTCCCGGCGACAACGCCATCACCGAATTTCCCGCCTTTACGTTCCTGTATGCCGATCCCCACGCACACCTCTTTGCGCTGCCAGTCGCTCTGCTCTGCCTGGGATGGGCTATCGCCATCGTGCTGGGAAAAGCCCGCTGGCGGAACCCGGCAGAAGCTGCCTTGGGTTTCCTGATTGGCGCATTAGCCATCGGCGCGATGGGACCCATCAATACCTGGGATTACTTCACATACCTGCCGCTGGGGTTGATTGCCCTGGCATACTCCCTCGCCCGCAATTACCATCCTGAAGAAGAATCAGACAGCCCGGGGCGACTTTTGCCGCCACATAGCTTGAAACTGATCGCCATCCTCGGCGGTATGGCGCTGCTGGCGGGACTGACCAGGTTGCTGTATCTGCCCTACCAGCAATGGTTTGGGCAGGGGTACACCACCATCGACGCATGGAGGGAACCGCTGACTCCCTTGAACTCCTATCTGACTCACTGGGGCTTGTTCTTATTCATCCTGGTCAGTTGGATCATCTGGGAAGCCATTGATTGGATGGCTTCGACGCCGGTATCAGCGTTGCGCAAACTGGCTCCCTACCGAGAAGTGATCTGGTTTTCGATCGCAGTTTTGTTCTTCACGACGGTAGGATTGGTCATCAAGCTACCGGTTGAGGTGAGCAGCGTGGAGGGGTCGCTGCTGGCAAAGCTGCCCTTTGGGCGTGGCGTCGGTCTGGCAGCAGTTATCATGCCACTCGCAGCGCTGGCTGGCGTCCTGTTGCTCCGCCCGAGTTTGCCCGAATCCAAGCGGATTGTCCTGTTCTTGCTGGGTACTGGTTTGGTTATCACCTTGTTCGTAGAATTATATGTCCTGCGCGGCGACATCGGACGACAGAACACCGTCTTCAAGCTCTATCTGCAAGCCTGGACCCTCTTTGCGGTCTGCGCCGGCGCTGCCATTGCCTGGCTGATCGAAGCGCTGCCTCGCTGGAAGCCAGGGTGGTACTATGCCTGGATTGCCGGGTTTACCTTCCTGGCATTTTCCGCTGGTCTTTTCACACTGCTGGCAACCAGCGCCAAGATCAGGGACAGGATGGCTCCTGCTGCGCCGCGGTCGCTGGACGGTATGAACTACATGCAATATGCCACCTATTCCTGGCTCGATAGCACGATGGACTTGAGCCAGGACTACCGCGCCATTCGCTGGATGCAGGACAATGTTCAGGGTTCTCCCACCATCGTTGAAGCCAATTCCCGAGATCTGTACCGCTGGTACCTGCGCTTTACCATCTACACCGGATTACCCAGCGTGGTGGGATGGGAATGGCATCAGCAGCAACAACGCGCCGTAACCCCTGGCGAATGGGTGAGCAAGCGGGTGCGAGAAATCGACGAATTTTATCGCACAAATGACCCTGAGCTTGCGCTGGATTTCTTACGCAGGTACAATGTCCAGTACATCGTCCTGGGGCAGTTGGAACGGATTACCTATCCCGGGAGAGGGCTGGTAAAATTTATCGATTATGAAGGGAGATTGTGGAAAACCGTGTACCAGGATGGCGATACAGTCATCTATGAAGTAATCAGATAACAGGGTCATCACCCCATCAACGACCCTGAGATTGATAGATAAAGCTGGAATGGACCGTCCATGATCTACTTTTTTGTGTGGTGGCTGATCATCGAATTAATCGGCTGGCTGGCGCTCCCGCTGGCGATGCGCGTGCTGAAATTCCTTCCGGACCAGGGCTACACTGCCTCCAAAGCGCTGGGATTGCTGATTGCCAGTTATGCGCTCTGGCTGGGAGCTTCAACCCGCTTTCTGAACAACGACCTGGGAGGCATTATCTTCGCGCTTCTGGCGCTTGCTGGGTTATCTGCCTGGCAGTTGCAGAAGAGCAGCTCACATAATTCATGGAAGTTCTCCCTGCGCCCGATAGGGGAATTCGTCAGCAAAAACAAACGCCTGGTCATTACTGTGGAAATCCTGTTCTTGCTGGCATTTGCCGTCTGGACGCTCCTGCGCGCCTACGCCCCCTATAAAATCATGCAAACCGGCGGCGAAAAGTTCATGGAAATCGCCTTTCTGAACGCCATCCTGAACAGCAAGCAGTTCCCGCCGCTCGATCCCTGGTTGTCGGGGTTTTCTATCTCGTATTACTATTTTGGTTATGTGATGATGGCAATGATCACCAGGCTTTCCGGCGCGCCAGCCGGGATTGGGTTCGAGCTGTACGATGCGTTGCTCTTTGCCCTGACGCTCTGCGGCGCCTTTGGCGTGGTTTATAACCTGGTTGCTGCAAGCCAATGGAAAAGAGTTGAGACGGCGCAATCTGAGCATCGGCAGCCAGTTGGCAGCGGCTTGCTTGGGGCGTTGTTTGTTGCCATCCTGGGCAACTGGGAAGGGCTGCTGGAAGCGCTTTACTCTAAACGAGCGCTGCCAGAAAGCTTTTGGAGATGGATCAACATACCCGATTTGCTCAATGCGCCTGCCACTGGAAGCTGGTACCCAGGGACAACTGGCGGCTTTTGGTGGTGGCGGGCGTCACGGGTGATACAAGACCTCAACCTGGATTACCAGCCCATTCCCGTTTCGCCGATCTCTGAATTTCCTATCTTCAGCTTCTTGTTAGGCGATAACCATCCTCATGTGATGGCGCTGCCATTTGTGCTGCTTGCCATTGGGCTGACGTTCAACCTGTTCTTGGGTTTAAGGCGGTACGCCGGAACGAATCATCCAGCAGGCGATCTGCAGGGACAACGATCGGATGAACCGAAAGAAAAAACATCACCTCTCTCCTGGAGAGAACGCGCCAGCCGCTGGAACCCGGCTGCCTTTGGCTGGAGAACCAGCGATGATTCGCCGGGCGCATCAGATTGGGTCTTCTTCCTGAGCAGCGCGTTGACCCTGGGCGGCTTGGCGTTCCTCAATACCTGGGACCTGCCCATCTACATGGGGCTGTTCCTGCTCGCCTATGGAACCGCTTTGTTCCTGAAGGAACGGCGGTTGAGTCAATTCCTGTTGCAGCGCGTCGCCGCGTCTGGCGCTGGATTGCTGGTCACTTCGATTGGCATGTACATCTTCTTCTACTTAAGCTTTGGCTCGCAGGCAGCAGGCATCTTGCCATACATCTTCCCACCCACGCGCCTGGCGCAATACCTGCTGATTTTTGGTCCATTCATCATCATCCTTTCAAGTTTCCTGGTCATCCGCTTGCTGGCGTCTAAACCCGACCAACGAGAAGTGAAGGAGCGCTTGACTACCACTGTGCGCGCCTGGGGTATCATCGTCCTGGCGTGCCTCGGCGTTTATGGTTTTCTTTTGCTGGGCGCTGTTCTCACCATCCTGGGCGGTCGCGGCGATCTATCAACACTGGACCCGGTCATCCAAACTGCCCTGGGTAACCGGACCGTTGCGGGCGTTTTGGGAGCTATCCTGAGCGACCGATTACGAAATCCCTGGCTCTTCCTGAGCCTGACAGCACTGCTTGCCCTGACTATTGGTAACCTGCTGCATCATTCACCCGCTAAATCAAATGGATTGACCAAAAAGGGCAAGCAGGTAGAATCACTACCCGGTTTGAGCGATGAGTTTGTCTTCTTGCTGGTCTTTACCGGCATCCTGCTTACTTTGACCACTGAACTGTTTTACCTGCGCGACAGCTTCGGCTACCGGATGAACACCATCTTCAAATTCTATTACCAGGCATGGGTCATGTTGGGCTGCGCCAGCGCCTATGGCATGGCGTGGCTATTCGAACCTGGCAATGGCAGCCTCCCTGTCTGGCTGCGCCGGAGCCTGCAGGCGCTCAGCGTAGTCGCCATCGGCGCGGGCATGGTATATCCCATCATGGCGTTCTACAGCCGCGCCAACGCCTTCCAAAGCACACCCAACCTGGATGGCGCCAGCGAGTTTGCGAATTATAATCCCGAAGATTGGGCAGCCATCCAATGGCTGCAACAGAACGCAGCAGCCGGTCGAGGGGGATTCAACTGGGCTGGCAGCCATCCTCCCGCTGTGATCCTGGAAGCGCCGGGCACATCTTACTCTTATGAGGGTCGCATCAGCGCCTTTTCCGGCGTGCCAGCGGTGCTCGGCTGGGCAATCCACGAAAGTCAGTGGCGGGGCAATTATGATGAACAGGGCAAGCGGGAACCAGACATCATCACCATTTTCACCACCAGCGATGTCAACCTGACGCTGGAATTACTGCGCAAGTGGCAGGTCACTTACGTGATCTTAGGTCAGGCAGAATACAGTTATATCCAAAGGCAGTGTCAGGATGCCAGCCGCCGCTGTAATCTCTCAACGGTATTGCGTAAGTTCGACCAAGCCTTGCAGCCGGTCTTTACAGAAGGCAGGACCATCATTTACCAGGTGCCATGAGGTGTGTTTCAGCCATACCAGGCGCTGACAGGCAAAAGAAAACCAAACGGATACCGAGCATTTTATGGATACGAAAACATCAGCAGCTTTCCGCCTCACGTTCGAAAAATCCCTTTACTTGATCGCATTTGGGTTAGGGCTCAGCCTTCGGTTGCTGCGGCTGGGCGCTACTCCCCTCTCTGACCATGAAGCCAGTTTCGCCCTGCAGGCGCTGGCATTGGCGCGCGGGCTGCCGGCGGAGCCAGGCGCGCAGCCAGCCTACCTGGCGGTTACCAGCCTGTTATTTGCCCTGATTGGCGACACAAATGGATTGGCGCGCCTGTGGTCGGCAGTGACGGGTAGTTTACTGCCGCTGTTTCCTTTGTTCTTTGGCGGGCTGCTGGCAAGTTCAGCCCGAATGCGTCGCGCCGGAATCATCCTGGCATTTGGGCTGGCGCTCGACCCTGGGCTGGTTGCTTTATCGCGGCTGGCAGGCAGTCCCATGGCAGCGCTGTCTTTGAGCGTGTTAGCGCTTGGCGCTGCCTTTGCCAGAAAGCCCCGGCTAACAGGCATCCTGGCGGGGTTAGCGTTGCTCTCCGGTCCCAGCCTGCTGCAGGGATTGCTCGCCCTTGGGCTGACATGGCTTGCCTGGGCGGTCCTGCTTCGCTCAGAGCTTGTCCAGCGGATAAACTGCTCGATAGCAACGGTCAACGGACCCAACAGCACACCGGAGAAATTCGCCTGGAAAGAGGCGCTGATTTACGGCGCTGGCGCTACCCTTCTCGTTGGAACGATGCTATTGCGTTTGCCGCAAGGCTTGGGCGCTTTGATGAATATCCTGCCTGCTTACCTGCAAAACTGGCAGGTCATTTCAGATGTCCCGGCGTTACGATTGCCCGCCGCGCTACTGCTGTACCAGCCTTTGGCGCTCATTGCCGGTTTGGCGACTGCCTTTGTTGGGTGGGCGCGTCCCAAAAGTGATGAATTAGCCGATCAACTATCCCATCTGTTCAGCCTGTGGGCGCTGCTGGCTCTTTTCGCTGGCATGATCCTGCCAGGCAGGCAGGTCAGTGACATCGCCTGGGCTATCTTCCCCCTGTGGGCTTTAGCCGCCTTGGGACTATCCGCCGACCTTAACTTGCCGGAGTCAACGGAACAGGCAAAGATCTCGCTGGGACATGCTGGTTTAAACATCCTCTTCTTCGTGCTTGCCTGGCATAACCTGTTGCGGATACAATACATCAACGCGGGCGCGGTCATGATGGCTGCCATCTCCGGCGGCATCCTGTTGATGTTCCTGGTCGCTGCCGTCCTGACGGCAGCCGGCTGGTCGCCCAAGACTGCCTGGCTGGGAGTTTGTTGGGGAATCAGCGCCTGTTTGGTATTCTTCACGTTCTATAGCGCCTGGTCCGCAGCGCAAATCAGCCATGCAGAAGCGCGCCCTGGTTCGGCTGTAGAGCTGTGGGGAATAGGACCTGCCGCAGGCGATGTCAATCTGCTCACCAATACCCTGGCAGACCTTTCAGGCTGGAAAACGGGGCAGAGGTATGAACTGGATCTCGCCGTCATGGTCGATTCGCCCGCCATCCGCTGGGCGCTGCGAAATTTCATAAACGCGCGCTTTAGTAAAACCATTCCAACCGGCGATCTGCCTTCGGTCATCCTCGCCTACCAAACGGAGAACCTGCCAGCCCTCGCCTCGGGATATCGCGGTCAAGATTTCGCCGCCCAAGTCCAACCTGCCTGGACTGGCGCGCTCCCCGATAACCTGTTGAATTGGCTGACCTATCGGCAAGCACCCACCTTGAGCAACCAGATCATCCTTTGGGCGCGCAGCGACCTGTTCCCAGGCGGCGACCTGGAATCAGTCAGCCAGGCTCAGCCCGAAACGATGCTTCCATAAACGAGATAGCAGCGGTAAAATGGCGGTCAGGCTGGAACCTCAAGAGAAACCATGACATTACCAGACATCATCGCAATTGATGGACCGGCAGCCTCCGGAAAGACCACTCTGGGGATGAGACTGGCTGAAAAGTTGGGCTACCTGTTCTTTGATACTGGCGTAATGTACCGCGCGTTGACGTGGGCGGTCCTCGATCGGGGCATCGCTCCCGAGGATGAGAGCGCGGTCGCCCGCTTGGCGCAAGAAATCCAGATCGATGTGCGACCGCCGTCAAAACCGGACGGGCGCACCTCGGATGTTTGGGTTTATGAACAAGATTCGCCAGATGGCATCCAGCGCGATGTTACCTGGGAAATCCGCCAGCCTGAAGTCGAGGCAAAGGTTTCTATCGTCTCAGCCTACGCCGGCGTCCGCAAGGAAATGGCGGCGCAACAGCGTAGAATCGGATTGCGAGGCAGGGTCGTCATGGTTGGGCGCGATATTGGCACCGTTGTTTTGCCGGAGGCTGGTCTAAAAATATACCTGGATGCCTCGGTGGCAGAACGCGCCCGGCGGCGCTATCAAGAACTGCGCGACCGAAATCAGCCTGCAGACCTGGAGGTGATTCTCGAGGCGCTCCAACGGCGTGACGAGATTGACACTCACCGGGCAGTTGCTCCGCTTAAACCTGCCGATGACGCTTTCATCTTGAACTCCGATCAATATGACGCCGATCAGGTGCTGAAAATCATCCTGGATCGACTGGCTGATTCACCCGAAGGGCAAGATACCCCATCTTGAGAGATTCGCCAATGCGTACTTACCGGATGCCAATCAACGTTCACTTCAACCGGCTGTGGCTACGCCCCCTGTTTCGGGGAATTTTTCGGCTGCTTGCCCAGGTTAGAATCGAGGGCAAAGAGCATATCCCCAGGGCTGGAAATTACCTGGTGGCGATCAACCATGTCTCGATTTTCGATCCGCCTTTTATCATCGCTTTTTGGACAGAACCGCTGGAAGCCATTGGCGCAGTGGAAATCTGGAGAAAACCCGGTCAGGCAATCCTGGCGCGGCTGTACGGCGGCATCCAGGTGCACCGCGGACAATACGACCGGGCGCTGCTCGAAACTGCCCTGCAGGCTTTGAACTCAGGACAGCGGTTGCTGATTGCCCCTGAAGGCGGTCGCTCTCACCAGCCAGGTTTACGGCGCGGCTTGCCTGGGATAGCCTACCTGGCAGACAAGAGCAAGCTGCCGGTGATACCGGTTGGCATCGTCGGCACGACAGAAGATTTTTTCTCCAACGCCATGCAGGCAATTCTGCGCCGAAAGCGCCGCCCGATACTGGAAATGCACATTGGCGAGCCGATCAACTTGCCGCCTGTTCACGAAAAGGGTGCAGAGAGGCGATTGGCATTGCAACGAAATACCGACCTGGTTATGAAGAAAATTGCAGAATTACTCCCACCGGAATACCGAGGGGTCTATGCCAGCTAAAGAATTATCCAAACGCCGCCCGGCAGATACTGCTATTTATCGGCATTACGAACACAGGCGCTGGGAAAAGCGCAGGCGATTTCTGCGCTTTCTGATTCGAACGATTGGATTTACCTTGCTGGCGAAGCTGGATCACGTCTCTGGCTTGGAAAACGTTCCAGAGCAAGGACCGGCAATCTTGATGATCAATCATATCGCCTTCATCGACCCCATTGCGGTCATGCACGTATTGCCGCGTAACCTTGTGCCAATGGCGAAAATCGAAGTGTACAATTATCCAATTGTCGGCATCTTTCCTCGTATTTGGGGGGTGATTCCTGTGCGCCGCGAAGAAGTCGACCGCCGCGCCATCCAGGGCGCCTTAGAGGTGCTGAGAGCTGGCGAAATCGTCTTGATCGCCCCTGAAGCTCACCGCGCCCCTCAATTGCAGACCGGCAAGGAAGGCGTCGTCTACCTCAGTCTGAGGTCTGGCGCTCCGGTGATACCGGTTGCCATCGACGGCAGCCCCGGCTTTCCGGCGCTGCGCTTCACGAGACGCTGGAAAGAACCGGGCATATCCATTAAATTTGGCAGACCTTTTCGGTTCAAACCTGCGCCGGGGCGCACAGAAAGGGAGGATTTGCGCCTCATGACCGATGAAGCCATGTATATCCTGGCAAAAATGCTGCCTGAGCATCGCCGCGGCGTCTACTCAGACCTATCCAAGGCGACTGAAACTACAATCGAATATCTGTAAATCCTCCCGCCTGGCTATCGCCGTGCTATAATTTTGGCACAAGTGTTGCATCATTCTTGACATGAAATTTGAGTTTTTACTGCTCCCGGGCGAACCCAATTTTATTTTTCCTCAAGGTCTTGGCTGGCTGGGCTGGCTGGCTTTCTGGGGAATAGCCCTGATTTTGTTCATCGAGCAATTCCAGAAGGATCAAACGCGCCCGCGCGCCCTCTCGGCTTCGCTGCGCTGGTGGATTTTCCTGTTCCTGCTCGTGCTGACTCCTCTGTTTAACTTGTTCGGCGTCATCCGCTTGCCTCCCGAAACCAGCCTGCCGCCTCCCGGCTTGCCGATCGAGAGGCAGGGAGTGGCGCTGCTGATATTTTCGTTGCTGCCCATCACCCTGGCTGCCGGGTTGTTGGACTCGACGCGCGCGGTCATCATTGGGCTGTTGACCGGCTTCATCTTGTGGCCGATGGAGACGCACAACCCCTTCACGATTCCGGAGTACGTCCTCTTATCCTTGCTGCTTTATGCCACCTTCCAGCAGCGATACCGCTCGACCTTCTACCGCTGGCTGAGGAATCCAATACCAGCCACGCTGCTGATTAGCTTTCTCTTTATCCCCGTCATCATCATTTCCAATGCCCTTTATGCCCAGGGAAGCCTGGAGACCCGGCTCGATTTCGCCTTCACCCAATTGCGATACGAATGGGCTGTGCTGGCAACTGAACTAGCCATCGCTGGGGTGATAACGTTTATCCTGACATTCGCCTACCCGCGAGCCTGGGGCAATATCAGCCCATTGACTCCATCGCCAACTGAACGCAGCCTGACAACGCGTTTCCTGTACAACCTGGCGCCCCTGGCTTTGCTGCTTTTCATCTTGCTGATTGCAGTGAGCTGGAGTGTCGCCGGCGATGTAGCGCGTACGATGCTGCAAGAACGCATGGTAAACACCGCGGAGAACGCCATCGCCGTGATCCCTTTGTTCATTGGGACAGGACAGAACCTGATTCAACAGATTTCGCAAGACCCAATCTGGTTCAACGCGCCCCCCGATATACAGGCAAGCAGTTTACGAGCCAATTATCATCTTGTGCCTTATTTTACTCAGTTGCTGTTGCTCAATACCGACGGGGAACTGGAAGCCAGTTATCCTCCCCTGGATGCCAGTCAAAATCCGCTCTATGAACAGGAATTAGCAGGCATTCAACGGGCGCTGGAAGGCATTCCCCCCATTCAGACCTATACCATCCCGCCGCTCGAAAGCCAACAATCTGCCCTCGTATCCTTCATCGCCTCGGTAAAATCCGAAGATCAACAAACCGTCAAAGGGGTTCTGATTGGCAGGACAGAGATCGAAGTCAATCCGATCAATTCTTCTATGCTGGTTAGCCTGAAAAGCATGACTTCGCTGGAAGGCTCCGGCATGCTGATCGATGAAAACCAGCAAATCTTATTTCACTCGAATTACAGTGGTTTGCTAGATGCGTACACGGGACCAGTCTTCGACCAAGGGCAAAGCATTGAAGACCGCGCACCGGACGGCAGCCGGCGGTTATTGTACTACCTGCCAGCCCGCGGGCATCCTTGGGCAGTGGTGCTTACTGTCCCTGCGCGCGTGGCGCAGCAGCAGGCGCTCAAGATTGCCACGCCACTCTTGCTGACCATTTTGTTCATCTCGCTGCTGGCAGTGATCTCGCTGCGATTCAGCGTGCGAATCATCACCCGCTCGCTGGAAACGCTGGCTGCAGAAGCCGACCGGATTGCCAGCGGTAAACTCGATCACCCTCTGGCGGTCTCCGGGGAAGATGAAGTCAGCCGATTGAGCCGGTCATTCGAGCAAATGCGCCTGAGTTTGAATTCCAGGCTGGAGGAGTCGAAACGCCTGCTGGAGGTGAGCGAAGGGATCGCTGGAAACCTGGAAATGGAAGAGGCTGTCAAGCCTTTGCTGCAAGCCGCCCTGACCACCGGCGCCTGCGCAGCCCGCATCGTACTTACCCAGGCGGCGCTGCCCGAAGCCGAGCGCGACTACGTTTACCCGCGGCACTATGGCGCGGGCAGATGCAACGACCGCTTCAGCCACCTGGATGATCAGGTGCTCAACCTGACCAGCCAGCAACCACGGGTTGCCCTAAACCATCTCAGCCGAATCAGGCTGTTCAATATGCCAGCGGGAAAGATGCGCCCTGAGGCGCTGCTGGCTTATGCCATTAACCACGAAAAAGTCCATTACGGCACGTTATGGCTTGCATTTGATCAACCTCACGAATTCCGCGAGGATGAGATGCGCTTCATCGCCACGCTGGCGCGGCAGGCAGAACTGGCAGCGACCAACGCCCGTTTGTTCCAAAATGCCGACATCGGGCGGCAAAGGTTATCCAGCATTCTGGCTTCCACCGCCGACCCCGTGTTGGTCACCGATTCCCAGAACCGCCTGTACCTGGCAAACCCGGCTGCGCTGCAGGTATTGGGCATAAACAGCCCAGCCGGCTATGAACAGCCGCTGGATAAAGTCCTCACCCATCCGGAGCTGGTGCAGTTGCTCAGCTCATCCACAGAGGATCAACAATCAGCAGAGATTCTGCTACCCGATGGACATACCTTCCTGGCGGTGGCGTCGCCCGTCCTGGCAGGAGGGCGTCAGGTAGGGCGGGTATGCGTCTTGCGAGATGTGACCCGCTTCAAGGAGCTAGACGCGCTGAAATCGGAATTCGTCGCCACAGTGAGCCACGACCTGCGCGCGCCGCTGACCCTCATCCGAGGGTACACCACCATGCTGGAAATGGTCGGCTCGCTGAACGAACAGCAAAAGAACTACACCCAGAAGATCGTCGCCAGCGTAGAAACGATGTCAAAGCTGGTCAATAACCTGCTGGACCTGGGACGACTCGAAGCCGGGATAGGCTTACAGCTCGAAATTGTGCCGGTGCGCGAGGCGCTGGAGCGCGCCATCGCGCCATTACAACTGACCGCCGCGCAAAAACAGATTCAGCTCAGCCTCGAAATGCCCGAGGACACCTCTCCCTTGATCGAAGTGGATCACGCTCTGTTGCAGCAGGCTTTGCAGAACCTGATTGAAAACGCAATCAAATACACCAACCCCGGCGGGACTGTGCGGGTGCGAACGCTGGCGCACGATGACAACATCATTTTCGAGGTCAGCGATAACGGCATCGGCATCGCGCCGGTTGACCTGCCCCGGCTGTTCGAGAAATTCTATCGGGGAGCGCAGCGCGATGCCCGCAAGCAGCAGGGCAGCGGGCTGGGCTTGGCGATCGTCAAATCGATCGTCGAACGGCACGGCGGCAAAGTCTGGGTCGAAAGCCAGCTCGGCAAAGGCAGCACCTTCTCGATCCTGATGCCCATCCGGCAATCAGGACGAGAAAAATAGCGCCTCGCCTGTCATAAGAAAGCGCCTCCCCCCGGCGGTTACCCCTTATTTCCCCTGCCGATTCACCCGGAGATGGGATTGGCAGGAGCCTAAAAAGCGGCTAAGCTGGGGATATGAATACGCTACCCGCTCTTCCCGGCTTTACCCTACAAGCCTACCCAGCCCGGCAGGATGGCTCGATCAGCCTGCTGCTCCATACCCGCGAACAGACGCCGCATCTACTGGAACTGGCGGCGTACCTGGGCATGCGCGGGTCTTTGCTGGCGCTGGACGGCGGCAATTGTTTTAATATCTACACCGTGGCAGCCGCGCTTTACCGCCTGGCGCCGGCTGGGGCAGGTCGCCACGCCTTTACCCAGGCGGTCCTGCAACGCATCCGGGCGGCGCGCGCCTTCACCTGCTTTCAAATGGCGGCGCTGGTGCACCAGGCGCTCACCCTGACCCGCAGGATGCCCGTTCTGGCGCTGGAATTCCTGACTACTTTTCAGGATGAGAACATCCCGCTGCGTGAGCGTAAGCGGCTGTTGACGATCTGCCTGGGCGATCTGAAGGGACTGGCGCAGTCAGCGCCCGTGCTGGCAACCGTGCGCGCCTCAAGCGCCCAACCGCTGCCTGCTGAACTGCTGAACATGACGATGGAAGCTGCCAGCGAAATCTGGACAGGCGCAGCGCTTTCTTGCAACTCCGAGGAGGCGCAGCCGACCAGGCAGCTCCTGCTTTTCGGCGAATGATTTATGGGACGCACACTACCCTCGATCACACTGGCATTTCTGCAAGAACAGGAAGCGTTCAATGACTTCCGGCGGGCGCTGCGGCGCCATGACCAGGCAGCGCTGGATGATCTGTTCACCTCCGCCCGCTTGCACCTGGCAGCCGCGGCTTATGCAGCGCACCCGTTGCCCTTCGAGATCTTTTTGCTGGCAATGCTGCTGGAGGAGCACAAGAAAATCCGGCTGTTGGAGCAGGAATTAGCCAGCCTGAAGGGCGCCACCCTGCCAGACGCCACGGAACATATCCCCCTGGATGGATGAACTCACCGGCTGGCTGTTCGAACTGTATCCCCATCCGGAAGCCGGGATTGTGCTCTGGCTGCTGGATGACACGGGAGAAAGGCGGCGGCTGACCCAGCGCTTCCCGGTCACCTTTTACATTGCAGGAGCGGCAAAGGAACTGCGCGCCGCCTGGCGCTTTCTCAGGGCGCAACCCATTGAAACCTGGTTAAGCCGGACGGAACGCCGTGAACTCTTTTCGGGGCAAAACATCCCTTTGCTGGCAGTGCAGGTGACTCAGCCGCGCCAGCAGGCGCAACTCTTTCAACAAGTTCAGCAACGGTTCCCCGATCTTACTTATTATGACGCCGACCTGCCGCTGGCGCTGCGCCACGCAGCCGCCTGGAATACCTTTCCCCTGGCGCGCTGTCAAATCATTCGGGACGAGAGCGGCTGGGTGCAGGAGATCATCACACTCGACACCCCCTGGGAACTGGACCCTGCCCTGCCGTCGCTGCGCGTGCTGAGGCTGGAACCAGATTGCGACCCGGCGCATGCTGAACCGCGGGCTGTACTGGTGCGACAAGAAAACCATGTCTACCGGCTGGCATTCAACCCGCCGCGCCCGCTGTTAATCAACCTGCACGCCATCATCAAGCGCTATGACCCCGATTTGCTACTGACAACCTGGGGAGATACCTGGCTGCTGCCGCGGCTACTGGAACTCGAAGCCCAATGGGCAATCCCTTTGGGGCTAAACCGGGAGGCGAATGTAGCGGCGGCAACCAAACCTGAGCATTCCTACTTTTCCTATGGGCAGATCGTTTATCGCGGTCAGCAGGTACACCTGTTTGGGCGATGGCACATCGACTGTGATAACGCGCTGCTATATGATGACTTCGAACTGGAGGGCATTCTGGAATTCGGACGTGTGACCCGCCTGCCCATCCAAGAGGCGGCGCGCGTCTCGCCGGGCACGGGCATCTCGGCAATGCAGATTGTCACGGCGCTGCAACAGGGCATCCTGGTACCCTGGCACAAGCAGCAGCCAGAGCGGTTGAAAACGGCGCTGGAGATGATGCAGCGTGACCAGGGTGGATTGATCTACCAGCCCATCGTGGGGCTGCACAGTCACGTGGCAGAGGTGGATTTCATCTCGATGTATCCCAGCCTGATGGTGCACTTCAACATCTCGCCGGAAACCGCCGGCGAACAGGTGGGCAACCCTGCCGAGCTGGAGCCGTTCGCCAGCCAGGCGGCGCCCGGCTTGGTGCCGCAAACGCTGCGTCCGCTCTTGGAAAAGCGCCTGGCGCTCAAAACCCGACTGGGACAGATGTCCGCCTGGGACCCGCGCCGCAAGGCAAACCAGGCGCGGGCTTCGGCGCACAAGTGGCTGCTGGTAACCTGCTTCGGTTACCTGGGTTACAAGAACGCCCGCTTTGGGCGCATCGAAGCCCACGAGGCAGTCACCGCCTATGGGCGCGAGGCGCTGCTGCGCGCCAAGGAGGCTGCCGAAGACCTGGGCGGCACCGTCCTCCATCTGTACGTGGACGGCATGTGGGTGAAGCACCCGGAGTGGCAGTCGCCGAATCAGTTCCAGGCGCTGCTGGATGAGATCGCCCGGCGTACAGGGCTTTCCATCAGCCTGGACGGCATCTATCGCTGGGTGGCATTTCTGCCCTCGAGGATGGACAGCCGTGTGCCGGTGGCTAACCGCTATTTTGGCGTCTTCGAGGATGGCACACTCAAGGTGCGCGGCATCGAGGCGCGCCGGCGCGACACCCCGCCCTGGATCGCCCAGGTACAAATGAGCCTGCTGGAATGCCTGGCGCAGGCGCCATCGGTGGAAGAATTGCCTGCCCAATTGCCCAGGGCGCTGGCGCTGCTTCGCTATGAGCTGAAACGGCTGGCTGACGGAAAAGTGCCGCTGGAGGGACTGCTGGTCTCGCACCGGCTGGGCAAGGCGACAGATGCCTACCGGGTGGCGTCGGCGGCAGCACGGGCAGCCAGGCAGCTCCAGGAAGCGGGCAAGAATCTGCAGCCCGGTCAGCGGGTGCGCTTCCTGTACCTGCGCGGCAAGCCCGGCGTGCATGCCTGGGACCTGCCACAACCGCCTGATTCAAAAACAATCGACCTGATCCGCTACCGCGATCTGGCGCTGCGGGCAGCCAGCGCCGTGCTGGAACCGCTAGGCATCGAGGAAGGAGCGCTGCGGAATTGGGTCTTGTATGGCTTTCAACAGATGGCGATCAGCGCTCAGCTCAACGGAAACACTGCCGCCACCATCCAGGCAGTAAATAAGGCAGCGCTGATGGCAAAAACCCAGCAGCTGCGCTGAAGCGCGCTGGCTGCAGCGTGGATGCCTAACACCAGGGGAAACAGCGGCAGAATCAACAAGATAAAGAATAACGCCGGAGTCAGTCGCAGCGCCAGCAGCAGGGCGGCAACGATGACCACGGTCTGCAGCAGCCAGCCGGCAATGACTCTTTTCCAGCCTGAGCTTGCATGCCCGATAGAGACCAAAGAAACCGCCAGGAACCAGGGAAAGCAGCCCAGGGCGCCCGGCAGCCAAAGCGCCAGGCGCGGCGGGATAAGCAGCCAGGGAAGCCAGACCGGGTCGCCCAGCAAGCCCACTCCGCCCCACAGGAGAGCAAAGATCAGCAATCCCTGAAAAAGTTCCTTCCAGGCAGGCAGCCTTAGCGGCGGGCGCAGGATAAGCAACGCCAATAGCCCCGAGACGCCAAACCACAGGAAAAGGTAGCCGCCGACCAGCATACCCAAAAACTGGCTGATGTTTAACCCCGCCAGTCCAGCCAGCCAGAGCAACAGGGTTCCCCCCATAGCCCCGCCTGCCAGCCCCATCAGGCTTTGCCAGAAAGAGAACGTTTTTTGAGTTAATGACCAGGATTGCGATCGAGGCGCCCAACCCAGGGTGAGCCATATGACACCCAGGATGCCAATGCCCAGCCATGCTGCCCGCCGATCCACGAAGTCGCGGCTGCCAGACTGCACGCCAAAAGACGCCTCCAGCCACTGGCGGACTACCAGGTGTGACCGGGGGGCGAACAAGATGGTAATATGTTCAACGCCAGGGATGATGACCAGCCGGCGCGCCTTTCCCTGCGCCGCTTCACCGCCTTCGCCGCCAGCTTGCGTCAGCAAAGAGCGGGCATTTTCCACAAAGTTCGGCTCCAGGCTCCCTGCCATCAAGAGCAGGTTGCGCGGCAGCTCTGGGGTCACGGCAACGCCTACTGGCGAGATCGCAATGGTAGCTGCTGTATCCGGGCGATCCTGCCCAAAACGCAGCGCCACACCGCTGCCCATCGAATGCCCCAGGATGGCAACCTTGCTCGCGTTGCCCAGTCCTCGGCGCTGCGCTTCCTCCAGGACAGCCAGGGCATCGGCATCCAGCGCGCCAGAATCGCGTGAACCTGTCAAAGGCAATGGATTGGCGCCGTGACCGGCAAAATCCCAGGAAGCTGTGACAAAACCGGCGTGCGCCAGGGTGAGCGCAAAGCCGCGCATCAGGCGCTCCGAACCGGCAAAGCCATGAGCAATCAATACGATTGGTCTTGACGCCGGGTCAATGCCGGCGGGCATCATAAAGGTAACCGGCGCGCTGCCAGCCTTAGCCCGGATGACTTCTAAACCGGACGTTGCGCTCAGGATGCGCCAGGCAGCGATCCCCAGTAAAACCAACCCTGCTAATCCAAGCAACCAACGGCGAATTCTCATATCTCACCCCATGACAGGTTTAGGACGACCAGCCTGGCTGATAATTACCATGAAGATCACCAGGGCTATCATTAAGTCGATCAGGACGGCTGCAACAGTCACCCAGGAACCCACAGACTCGAAAAGCTGTCCGATCAGCCAGGGCAGGAACATGCCGCCCAGGCTGGCGCCGACGAAGAACCACGAAGTGAGCTGCCCGGTGATGGTCAGGTAACGCTCTGCCAGGGAGATGGTGGTGGGGAAAATAGACGCCATGGACAATCCCAAGCCAATGGCGCCGCCCCAAAGAGCAATGACCGAGTGGGGAAAGATCAGGATGAGAGACAGGCTGAACAGGCAGCCCAATAAGTCTAACAGGATCACGTTGCGGAGGGGAAAGCGGTTGGCAATGGGCACAGAGAGCAACCGCCCCGCCGTCAGCGCACCCCAAAAGGCGGAAGTGAGGTAAGCGGCTGAAGCCTCGCTGCCTAATGCCCTGGTGATAGTGTAAGTGAACACCCAATCGCCAAAGCCCACTTCAGCGCCAACGTACAGGAAGAAAAAGGAAGCCAATAAGACTACCAGCCAGGGGCGCGCCGGGGCGCTCTGCGCGCCTGATGTCTCGGCGATGGAAGGCGGGCTGGGCTGCAAAGCCAGCCATGCAGCCACCGGCAATGCCAGCAGCGCCAAAATCCAGAACGCCCATTGGATATCGCCCGTGCGCGCGATCACCTGCGCCACGATTACGGGCGTTAGAAATGCGCCTAATCCAAAAAAGAAATGCAGAGCGTTCATAAAAGGTCCAACTTTGCTGCGATGCACCCAAACGAGCAGGGTATTGCCGCCAACATCCAAAGCGCCGGAGCCCAGGCTCTTCAGCATCAACACCGCCGTCAACAGCCACAGCCAGGAGAGCGATGGAACCAGGAAAAACGTCCCGGAGATGATTAGCAGCATAATCACCAGCACGCGATGCCCTGGCAGACGATCGTACAAGCGACCCCCCAGCAGCGACCCTAGCAAGTAACCCAAGGCGCCCGCCGGGAAAAGGAAACTGACCTGGCTCAAGCTGGAACCAGTTTGAGCAGCCAGGCGCGGCAGCGTGGGTCCGATGACCGCGCCCACCAAGCCCAAAATGACAAAGGCGGCGTAATAAGCCGCTGTTTTGTTCCACTGTCCAGCGATCAAGCTGGGTCCATCAGGCTTCGATAAGGGTATTTCCATAGGTTCGGCATCTCCAAGATGAAAGGGAGTAGAATTTTCGACTCGGCTTATGGTCGATAGAATTGAATAACGCCCCAGCGCCCATTGGTCAACCAGCCAGCCTCTTGAGCATCGAGTTCCTCCGCCTTTCCCGGCTTCAGCGCTACCATCACGGGTGATTTCGAGACGCGCAAGCCTAACCAGGCAAACGGCAAATAGCCCAGCGCAGTTTCAAGCGGGGTGTCGAAAGCCCAGTGGCGGTCCCCCAAAAAGCGGCGATAATTGGCGTCTCCTTTACTGATCAGCAAAGCGGAAGCCCGGAAATCCCGAATCAAATCATCTGGAAGCTCCCAGCCTGGCAGCGGAGAAGTCCAATAGAAATGGTCATGCACCTTTAGGAGACCCGCTGCCAGGCGCTCCTGGAGGCGCAAACCTACACGGTTTACCAGCGAATCCTCTGAAGCAGCCAGATAAGCCAACGTCTGATGGATATCAGATGGCATGGCATCGGAAACGAACGTCGGATGTGGCTTGGCGTGTAAACAGATGACCTGCACAAGATCAGTCTCCAGCAAGAAATCACAGAGCAACAAGTCCTGCACCAACTCTAAGCCGGCGTTATCGAGAATCAGGTCAACGCGCCTCGCATGAGATTGCCGGTTGAGTAAATCGTGAGATACTGCCAGCGTATGATCGCTTAACAGGTGGCGGCGCTGCGCCTCCTCAGGATGGTCAGGACGATTCGCCTGCCCGGCAGGCCACATGCTTAGATCCACCTGGTTGCCCCACAAGTTCGCCAGCAAGCGACGCGCCAGCCTGGTTTCCAACGGTTGAGAAACGTTATCCAGGTCCATCTGCAGGCGAGAGCAGGCAAGGCGTATTTGCTCATCAAACTTCACCAGCCCTTGTTGTTTTTGCCAGGCATACGGATCGCGCATGAAATTCACGCCAGGCTGGAAATAACCGGTGGCTTCGAGAAGGCGACGGTAGAAGTAAGTTTCTGCCAGGAACCAGGGAATTTGCAGCCAGTCCATACCCAAATAAGGCTGAAGATAGTGATTCCACGCTGCCCGGTCAGGAGCTGCGGAATCATCCAGGAGGCGAACCTTGCCTGAGGGCAGCTCAGCGACCAGGCGCTGCACTTTTTCTTGAACCGGTAAAGCGAATTCATTTTCCTGTAGCACGCGTAAACCGATCGCCGGCAGCCGCACGGTAATGGTATGATGCGCAAACGAGCCGATCTCTGCACCGCGCAGCGGCTCGGGAAGTGGATTTGGCAGTAATTCTTTCCGAATCAATGTCACCTTGAAAGCAAATGATGCTCAAAAATTGGCTGTCACTCGACTTTTTCAGTCTCTGCAAACATTTCCGTGTAATCCACCAGCGTAATGATGGCGCTGGCAAACAAAACCAGCAAAACGCCCCATAGGAGCAGCATTTCCAGGCTACTTAATCTGAGCAAAAAGCGAATGCCTATCATGATAATTGGGAACGAGATCGCCATAGCGACCCCGTGAATCACCATGCGGAACTTGTTACCCCGCCATGCTAACGCCTGCCCCCAGGTCAACAGTGCGCCTACCACAGCGCCAATAATCAGATCCGTTTGCCAGGTCAGCAGCGGATGAGAAACAGAGTAATAGAACATAAACGGGATGGCGAAGAGCATAAACAACAGAAAATTATAAAAATCGTATTTCCATGAAACCGGAATAGGCGTTTTATGGAGTTTAGGCTCAGTATAGTGCATGATCACAACTCCTCCTGCAATCCCAACTGCCAAAATGACCAACGCGCCAGCCAGATTCACAGGACGCAACCAGGACGCCACCAGGAAACCGAGAATCATGGGAAGGTTTTGAGAAAATTCCCACTTCAGCGCATGTGAATATTTTACAAAACTCATTGTCCCTCTCCTGTCTCAACCAGCTCTGCGCGCCGCTGCAACAACAAGCCATGTAACGCAGCGCGATCAGCAGGATAAGTCCAGAATACCGGCGCCCACAACAGCATGCCAATCAGCTTGGGCAACGGCACCAATAACAGCAGCATGCTGGTCACATCACCCCCCATCAGTTCAACCACCCTGCCGCTCAAGGCAACTGCCAGCGACCCTACTGCCCCCACCACCATATCCATCGCCGCGCGTCCAGTGGCGCGCAGCTCTGGGCGCAGAATCGCCTGCGCAATCGGCCAGCGCGCCCCGGTATCCACGCTGCTCAAGCCCAACCCAGAGAGCAAACCAAAAATTAGCAGAGGCGCCAGGCCGCGATTCCCCAGCCAAATGAACAGGCTCAAAGCGGGCAAGGAAACAATCAAGCCCACCTGCGCCATAGCTGCCCGACCATAGGTCGGATATTTCCGCTCCAACTGGTCGCCCAACCAGCCAAAGCCCAAATGTCCAAGCAAGGTGCCCAAAACCAACAATCCAACCACCATAAAGGCGGAATCGCCTAAATTGAGGCTGTCCAACCAGGTAAAAGACCAGCCATAGACGACCGCCATGCCAATGTTATCGAACGACTGCTGGAACAGCAGCACCCACCAGGTGCGGATGCGGGCAATCGAGGGCATGTCTGCAATGCGGAAAGAATACCGCTCTACCCTTTCCGCCGAGACCAGCCCACGAATTTCAGGCTCTGCAGAACCGCGCGGCGGATCGCTGATGAAAACAAACAAGATGCCCGAAATAACGCTGACCAACCCCATCAAGATAAACCCATAGCGCCAGCCTTCCGGGCTCAGCCCGGCAAGTATGGGCAGGATGAAAAATGACGCCAGTGTGCCGCTAAAGCTGACGGCGGTCATCACGCCTGCCGCGCGACCGCGGTCGCGGCTGTCGAACAAATCGCTCAGCAACGAAAACGCTGCAGGCCAGAGGACGCCCAGTCCCAGCGAAGCCAGGATACGCACCAGAAAAAGCTGTGTCAGCGATTGCACGAAGGCAATCGCCAGCGTCCAGACGCCCCAAATCCCGGTAATCCAGATTAACAGGGTTTTACGAGAAAAGCGGTCTGCCGCCCAACCCCATAAAGGCAAGGTGAGCGTGCGAATCAGGTCGCTGATGCCCAGCACCGGACCTAATTGGCTGACCCGCAACCCAAGCGATAGATACATCTTTGGCCATAAAATTGCCAGGGTTTGATTCTCAGAGGAATCGACAAAGGCAGCCACGGAGAGAGCAAAAACGGTGTACCAACGCCGTTTCGCAAAGGAATTGGCAGCAGGTGTAGTTTCGGTCAAGGGATCGCTCCTGAAAGAGAGGATTGGAGGGTAAGAGCTTCCAGCGCCACGCGCAGCATGACCTGGATTCCGTTCTCGACGACAGGTCGAATAGGCTGATAATTTTCTGGGGATAAGGATGCCGATTGGCGCGCCAGGTTTCCGTCGGTCACAAAAATGCCCCCGGCGCAGGCGCCATTCAGGCTGGCAATGACCAACAGGGCAGCATATTCCATTTCCACTGCCGCCACTTTCGCCTGCTGCCACAGTCCAATCGTCGAAGGCAGCAAACCAGGATAGAGATGCGCCTGGGTTACAATCACCCCTTCCCGCCAGGTGACTTTTCGAGAACGGGCAGCCGTTTGAAGCGCCAAAATCAGATGAGGATCGGCGTAAGCCGGGTATGCCAGGGGCACTAACTGCTCGCTGGTGCCGTCCTCGCGCACCGCAGCCAAGCCAATGATCAGTGCGCCATCCTCGATATCCGGCTGCAATGCACCGCACGTGCCCGCCCGGATGAACACCTGTACGCCTCCTTGCAGCAGCTCCGTGAAGCACACACTGGCGCCGGCAGCGCCAACGCCATGTGAACAAACTGTGATTCTCTGCCCGGCATAATGCCCCGTGTAGGTTACATAAGCGCGGTTAGCGCCCACCTGACGGGGGTTTTCCAGCAAAGCAGCCGCTGTCTCAGCGCGGCGAGGGTCTCCTACCACCAGTGCGCAGGACGCTAAATCGGATGGGTTGACTTGCAAAACGGGAAGGATAGGCTTCAATGAAAATTGTTCCTAATGAGCAGCGCGCGATGACTATGAACAATCAATCTTGATGTACAATTCATGCAGGCGAATAAACCAATTATACCGAACTCTGCGGAGGCTGGAATGTCATCACAACATGTCGTCGTCGTTGGCGCTGGAATTGCCGGGCTAACAGCCGCTTATCGCCTGCAACAGGCGGGGCACCATGTACAAGTTTTGGAATCCGATGCAATTGTCGGCGGGCGGATGATCACCATACAGTGGCAAGGTTTTTCCATTGACCCTGGCGCAGAATTCATCACCGGCGCAGACAAATTCCTGCTGCAAATGGTGCGTGAATTGGGCATTCAAGATAAATTGATCAATTACAGCGATCAGCAGACAGGTTTTTACGTCAGCGTGATGCGCGATAACCAGGTGCACCGGGTAAACTTCATGTCTATCCCTTCCTACCTGAGCTGGAAGGGCGTATCGCTGGGGGGGCGCCTGGCGATGCTCAAGCTGCTGCCCTATATGATGAGAGCCGGGCGGGCTGACATTTACCGGCCCGAAGAAGGTCCATTCGAGGACACCCAAGGCATGGAACAATTCTTCTATGAAAAGATCAACGGAGAAATGTTCGAGTACTGGGTGCAGCCGACCATGGACGTATTCTGCGGCTATACCGTGGACGACCTTTCAGCCAAGATGCTCCTGATGCTGTTTGGGTCTTACCTCTCGCAAAAGTTGTACACTTTCCAGGGAGGCATTGGTTTCTTCCCCGATACGCTGGCTTCGAAGCTGCCGGTTCAATTCAACGCTGCCGTTCAACGCATCGAAGCAGCTAAGGGAGAACGCGGCGCGACCATTCACTACCAGACGGAAGGCAGACCCCAAAAAATCGATTGCGACCAGGTCGTCGTGGCAGTCCCCGGCGATGCTGTCCTCAAGTTGTTCGAGTCGCCAAAGCCAGCCTGGCAGGCATTTTTCTCTCAGGTGCGCTACACGCGCGTGGGAATCGTCTATCACCTGATCGAAGGGGATGATCCGGCGCTTGATGAGGGCGGCATCATGTTCCCGCGAAAAGAACCGTGGAAGCTCTCTGCCCTGGGTTGGAAGAGGCGTCCCGATGGTAGAGTGCTGGCAATGAGCGACCTCAAGGCGCACTTGTACGACCTGGCAATGAGCGATGAAGCGCTCAAGAATATTATCACTGAGGAAGCTGTTCGGGCGGTTCCCCAGTTTGCCGGCAAGATCAAAGACCAGATGGTGTTCCGCTGGTCGCGCAAGGTACCGGCGTATCCGCCGGGCTTTCTCGATGCCCTGAAGTTATTCCGGCAGAATGCTCAAGAAGGTCCGGTCTATTTCTGCGGCGACTACCTGATCGGACCAAATACCGGCGCTGCCCTGGCATCTGGCTGGCAGTGTGCTGACCGCCTCCTTGAAAAAATCGGGAGATAAGTATGCCGAAATGGGAATACACCGAAGTTGTCTTCGAATATATCGGGTCGCCGCTATGCGCCGTGGCGCGGGATGGCAAAGATTTGGGAATCGCCAAAGTCGGTGAAAAGCAGAAAATTTACCCCAAGTTCCGCGCCTATCTGAACCAGCTTGGCAAAGAGGGCTGGGAGCTGGTCGCCATGGTTCAAAACCGGGCTTACCTGAAACGCCTGATTGAATAAAGTGGTGAACAACAAAGCTCAATCATCGAGGTTTTTATGGAACAAGCCGGTTGGAAGTTGAACGAATACGAATGTTTTGAAGCGCCTGCGGTCACGGTGCTTTTTTATCATAACCATTACGAAGAAGGCAAGCAAGGCGGCGTCGAAATCATCCAGCGCAGCCAGCGCATTGCCGGGAATGGCAACCTGAGGCTAGGCGCTGCTCCCGGTCAATGGGGTGTCCTGCCGCACATGGGATCACGTCAGGTCAGCCCTGACCAGCAGGTGTTGAGCATCAGCGGCGAATACCGCGAGCAAGGACTGCACTATACCGTACGCCTGAGACCGGAGGGAAAAGCCTTGCGCCTGACCGTCATTCCAGAAAACTTTCAGGCTGAATACACCAAGCCCTACAGCTTCAACCTGGAGTTAATCCCGAGCATGTACATGGGACAAGCGTTCATCCTGGATGAACAAGCTGGCATTTTCCCCCGGCAGTTTGACTCTCCCATGAGATACGGTCCTGCCGGGCATCTGGAACCGGTTCCGCTGGCAGAGGGCAGGAAATTCATCGCTGCGCCGGATGAGGCGGCTGCCCGGCTGGAAATCGAAGCCCTGTCAGGCGAATTGAACCTGCTGGACGGGCGCGCAGAAGCCCAGAATGGCTGGTTTGTGGTGCGCGGACTGGGCGACCGGTCCAATGGCGTCATCGAATGGCGCATCACCCCTGCCATATCGCCCGGCTGGATCAGACCGGCGGTCATTGGCTTTTCGCAGGTGGGCTACCATCCGCTGCAAAAAAAGGTGGCTGTCATCGAACTGGATGCCCAAACGATCCGCCCGAGCAAAGCGCGTCTGGTGCGCTTGCACCAGGATGGGACGACTGAAACGGTGAAAACAGCCGACCTGCCCTTATGGGGTGAATACTTGTGTTATCACTATGCACAATTCGACTTCAGCGAAATCCGCCAGCCAGGATTGTACCGCCTGGAATACGAAGACCAGGCTACACCCCCCTTCCCCATTCAGCGCACGGTCTTTCAACAAGGCGTTTGGCAGCCCACCCTGGAGACTTTTTTCCCAGTGCAGATGTGCCACATGGAAGTGCGTGACATTTACCGCGTGTGGCATGGCGCCTGCCACCTCGACGATGCCTTGCAAGCCCCCTTGAACCATCAGCATTTTGACGGTTATCACCAGGGCGCCCAAACGGAGACTCCCTACGCTCCGCTGCAACACATCCCATACCTGGATGCTGGCGGCTGGCATGACGCCGGCGATTATGACCTGGCGGCTGGTTCGCAAGCCAGCACGACCTTCGTCCTGGCATTGGCGTATGAGACCTTTGGAATCGATTCAGACCAGACGACGGTTGACCCGCAAAACCGCAAAGTGATTCTGCACGTTCCAGATGGCATTCCTGATATCGTCCAGCAGATCATGCATGGGGTGGAAAACCTGCTCTCCGGCTACAGGGCTGCTGGTCACAGCTTCGTGGGCATCATTGAAAATAAATTGCAGCAGTATGTTCACTTAGGCGACCCGGCAACCATGACGGACAACCTGATCAGCGAAGGGGAGTCGGATGACCGCTGGGCATTTACCAACCGTGACACCGCGCTGGAGTTCCAGGTGTGCGCAGCGCTGGCGGCTGCTTCCCGGGCGCTGCGCGGCTGGAATGAAAAGCTGGCGACAGAATGCCTGGAAACGGCGCGCAAAATATGGTCAATGGAAAGCTCACAGCCGCCGCAGGAAGCACCCAATGCCTACACCCCCCGCCGACCAGAGCTGCAACAGGCGCTGGCAGCCGTTGAGCTACTGCTGACGACCGGCGAAGCGCAATTCCGTCTTTTTCTACTCTCCAAGCCTGATTTGATTTGTACGAACATTGCAGCCGTTGGCGGGGCAGTCGCCCGAGTTCTACAACAGATTGGTGAGGCTGGTTTCGAAGGTAAATTCCAGGCAGCCGCCAGCAACTACGCTGCAAAGTTAATTGCCGACGCCAACCAGAATCCCTTTGGGCTGCCTTATACTGCTGAGAGCTGGCGCGCCCAGGCGCCCGTGTGGGGAATAGCCTGGACGTTCCTGGGAAGGGCAGTCGGATGGTATTTTCTGAGGCGAGCCTATCCGAATCTGTTCCCCCAAGAATTATTGAGCAATACCTTGACCTATGTCCTGGGATGCCACCCGGTTTCGAATGCCTCGCTCGTTTCGGGCGTCGGGGCGAAATCGCTCACCATGGCTTACGGCATCAACCGCGCCGATTGGACTTACATTCCCGGCGGCGTGGTATCTGGACCAGCGCTGCTGAAGCCAAACTACCCTGAATTGCACGACCCATTCCCCTTCTTGTGGCAGCAAAAGGAATACGTGATGGGCGGGGCAGCAACGTACCTCTTCCTGGCGCTGGCAGTGAACGCCGAGCTGGAAGGCGAATGATAGGATACCGCTGAAGTCTTTATACTCTTCGAGAGCGCGAATAAGTCATGCGCTATGCATCTAACCTGAGCACGACCTTTTGCCCCAGCCCAAGGCGCGACCCCGGGCGCAAGGGGTAAGGTTTATTCGGAGAGATCACCTCGCCATCTATTCTGACGCCATTCGTGCTGTTGAGATCGGTCACGGTGTACTGGTTTTGAAGCGGGTCATAGTTTATTTCAGCATGACGGCGCGATACTTCACCTTCAGTCGCCAGGGCAGGGATATTGCGTCCTAATAAGAACGGAAAAGCCAGCAACTCGAGCCGTTGTCCGATGTTCTCGGGAGATGAGCTTCGCTCGATGATCAACGCGGCGTTCTCACTCCCTTCGATGATCACTTGCGTGGCGTCCGAACCAGGCGGCGGGGAGACTTCCCACGGCTGCGCTGGCTGACCAGGGACCTGACTGCCCGCTTGAACAACCTCCGCTGGGTGACTGACGACGCCGCCTTCCGGCGTCGTTGCACGAACCGCTGAAGGTCGCCCGGGGGTTTCCTGGGTTGTCGCCGGACGGATAAAGAAAGTAAACGATATCTGCTTGCGCCCAATGGCTAACCGGTCGCCATGCTTGATTTCCCGCGGGGTGTTGACAGGAATTTCTTTACCCCCCAGGTACACAGGATTGTATTCAGACAACGCCTCGATAAAGTAACGCCCTTTGGAAAAAGTGATCTGCGCATGCCGACGGGAAACCGTCTGACCGTTGGGAATCAATTGCATGTTGACTGCCAGGGTCAGGTTGTGGTCCATATCCGTGCTGGGGCGCCCAATGACGGAGGGCTGCCATTGGATATCGAAAATTTTTCCCGTCGTTTCCTCGCGCAAAATGGCATAGTTCTGCGGCGGAAGCATCTGGCGGAGAGCCTGGCGGGCATAATCAAACACCAACTCATCATGAGGCTGGATATCCAATTTCTCTAAAGTAGCGTTCAAAGCCAGCGGCTGTTCCGACCCTTTGAGCGACAGAGTGTACCTGGAGGGCGTATCCGCGGCGATATCGTCGAATTCCTTCAGAATTTCATCAATGAGCATGGCAACGGTAATTGACCTTCTCACGCGGGCGCGTTGACCGGTATGCTCAAAAATGTCGATTTTGATATCGATGTAATCGTCCATTAAGTTCATCCCTTTGAACCTTCGTCATCCTGAATCAGCCCAGCCGCGCGGGCATTTTCGAGGATATCGGCAGGCGAAAGCATACTCAACATCACTTCAGGCAAGCCTTGTTCAACCAATTGCTTCTTCAGGGCTTCGATGTCATAGCGGGAAGGGTCCAATGGCTTCATTTCTGGCGAAGCTGATGCCGCAGGGGATTCTGTAACGTTGGTAGAGGCGCCAGATGCTGCCGGTTGACCGGTTACAGCCTCAGAGGCGGGCTTTGTCTCTGGCGTAAAAAGCCACTCGGCTTTCCGACGCCCGGCATGCCGTTCCTGAATCTTTTTCACCCAGGCGTCCAATGAACTCTCGACATCATCATCGCTGCCATAAGGGGTGGCTATTTGGAGCATGGACGTGATACCAGAGCGGACGATGAAACCACGCCCCATTGGCAGCTCAACATCTGCCAGACTGCGCGGGAACTTGCCATTCAGGCGGTTTACGGCGTCGGCGCTCTTCAACCCAATGCCAAAATTGGGGGCGGTAATGACTTTACGCAAGTCGTCTGAAGCGCTGGTGATGCTGATCGACCCGGCTGCGATGACGAACACCCCGGCAGTCTGGTATTTACGCACCAAGCCCGCTATGCCTTCAAAGAATGCCATCTTTTTGCGGCTTGCCTCTTCGGTAAAGGAGTCGTAATTATCTATCCAAATAGTCACCTTTCGTCGCCTTGGATTCTTATCGAAATCCAGGCATTCGGCTTCGAGTGACTTGAGGAATCCATCGAGCTGCTCAATTTCATCGATTGTCTGCACAACATGCGGCAACTCAGCCAATGAGTGCTCGCCTCCCTTCCATAGCTTGCGCGAGAAGTCTATGAGCACCATGATCATTTCTTCGGGCGAATAATGAGACGCCAGCGAGATCATCATCGTCCTCAGCGTGGTCGTCTTGCCGGAGAACGGCTGCCCGATGACGATCATATGCGGACCCTGGCGCTCGATATCGATGATTGCCGGCTGCAATGTGCGGTCATCGATGCCCAAGACGATTTGTAAACGGCGAGTTTCTGCCAATTTGGCTTCCTGCAGCAGTGGCTGTAGAGAGACGCGCAGCGCCAACGTTTCGATTTTGGAAGGCGGCTCCCCCTTCCAGGCATTGTTCCAGATTTGCCTCATGCGCTGACACATGCGGCTGATTTTCGCCAAGCCGTCAGGGTCATTTTCCTCCGGCGTAAACGACAAAGCTGTTTGGAACTCCAATGGCGTATTGCCAACGCGGACATAGCCGCGCCCCGGCACCATGCTCAAGTCTGCGGGAACGCCCCGACCCACAATCGCAGAATACTCCGAAGCATCGGACAACTTGAGGGTAAAACGCTCATTGATCAGGTTGAACAGCTTGCCGGTGAGAGCCGCCGGGACATCTGCCGAAAACAGGAAGTGAACCCCATAGGCGCGCGCCTCGCGCACGATGGAGATTAGCGGACCCATCAGGTTTTCGTAATACTCCTTAAATTCGGCAAAATTATCGATGACCACCAGAACCGCTGGCAGCCGGTGGTCTGGACGCGCCAGGTTGTATGTATCCAGGCTGTTGACTTTAGCTTCGCTGAAGAGAATCTGGCGCTGATCGATGATGTCATTGATCTTTCTCAAGACACGCAATACCCGCTCTTCTTCCTCAGAGGTAATCACTGCGCCAACGTGCGGCAGGTCTTGCAGGATGCTGAGCGCCCGTCCGCCGAAATCCAGGATGTAAATGTGCAATTCATCCGGCGAATGCGTCAGCGCCAGGCTGGTGATGACCGTACGCAGGAAGGTGGTTTTACCGCGCCCCGAAGCGCCAAAGACCACTGCATGTCCGTTAGTGAAGTTGACCATGAGCGGCTTCTGGCTCGCCTGATACGGATTGTCCACCAAGCCTATCAGTGGGCGCATGGCGTTTTTGCCCCATTGAACGCCATTCCAGTAGAACCTTTCCTCCCAAAACGTCGTCGCCATTTCGTTCAAAGCCATGCCGGTGATGTCTTCGCTATCGCTAACCCGCAGCAGCTCGACATCAGAATCGCTCATATATGCGGTATCCAGGGGCGTCTGTAAGCTCAGGATATCCGCGCCTGATTGAGTTGGCAAAAACTTGGGCCAGGGTCGCCATTGAGGTCGCGATTCTTGCTGCGCCAGGTTGCTCAGCATATCCACGATAACATCGTACAACTTGGGAGGCTCCGTTGCCTTCTGGGCGGAAGTCTTCTTGGGACGATCCAACCAAATCACATTGGAGACGACGTTCTCCTCTTGAGGTCCTTTGTAATCCCCGCCAGTGTAGGCAGTTTGAATCAGTTCGATGTTTTCGTTACCCACCTGCAGATAACCGCGCCCTGGAATTCCTGGCGGCAGGAAGGCGGCATCCGCGCGTCGCAGCACTTCACGGCTGTCATCTGGGGTCTCGACGCGCAGGCAGATGCGGAACTTGATGTTTGCTCGCATCTGATCCGTCACCCCTGCAGGGCGCTGAGCGGCAAGGATAAGCGTGACGCCCAGGGCGCGCCCCAGCCGGGTGATGCTTTCAAGCTGCGCTTTGTATTCAGCGTTCCCGGCAATCATCTCGGCAAATTCATCGATGATGATGAAAAGATGAGGGTAACGGGGTCCCTCAGGGTCAAGATTCAAGCCCTTCCGGCGATAGTGAACGATATCCTTCGAATTGGTATAAGTGTTGAGCTTTTGGCGGCGGTCCAGCTCGGCGATGATCGATGAAAACACCCGTGCTGTTGCCGATTGATCCAGGTTAGTGACGATATCCACCTTGTGCGGCAGGTGCTTGAAAGGCTCAAACGCCGCCCCGCCCTTATAATCGATCAACACAAAGTTGATGACATCGGGGCTGAAGTTCAACGCCAGCCCGATGATCAAGGTCATGAGCAGCTCAGATTTACCCGAACCCGTCGAACCGGCAATGATGCCGTGCACGCCATCCGCTTTTGCCGAAAAGGTTAGCACACGCGGCTCATTGCCCGAAAGCAGCCCCACAGCAGTATAGAGCCAGTCTGCGCTGTGAGGGTCCATGCTGCGTCGCCAGTTCTCGCGAGCCATCTCCTGCAACTGGTCAATAGAAGATATATTGAGCATCTCGAGTAGCGTCACCGTCGTAGCCAGGCTGGAACCGTAACCACGGCGGATATCCAGCGGCTCCAGGCTCCTGGAGAACTCCCTGGCAAGCTCCTGGGTTGACACCAGCTTTGTCTTTCCAACGTAGCGCAGGGTGTTGAACTCTGTCTCTGCATAACGAAAGACAGCTACCTGGTCATCATTCGGGTCGGAGTCTACTTCAATGACAGCGTTACAGCGGCTGGGCACTTTACTGCGCTCAGGCACCAGGAAGATGATAGCTGCCCCCAAAGTTTGACCATCCAAGAGGATGGTAGAAATTGCCGCCTCTCCTTCCAGGTCCTTCAGCGCGGACCACTCTGGGGCAGCTTGCAGCACATCGACCACGACCAGTAAGAAGGGCAACCTGACATCCGCGCCACTCTCTTTATCCTGCAGGCGCATGCGACGGCGCTCCAGGATAGTGCGAATGTTCTTCCAAAAGAGGCGCATGCGGTCAGCGTCGTTCTCTCCTGGCTTCTGGCTTTGCTCGAAGCACAACGTTTCAGTCTTATCGGCTTCCTTACAATGCGGCAGCGCATAAGCCCAACGCCAGTGCTGACGAGATTCGTTGACGCCGGCGACGTACAGCATGGCATCCTGGGGTGAATGAAACGCTGCAAAATCCACCAACAAAGTGCGCAGATAATCATGCACTTTTTCGACAGAGCTGCCGGTTATCCCAATCGCATGCCGTACCTGTTTTTCCTTGCCAACCTGCACTCCGCTCTGGGGAGCGCCGCTATCTGCTTGTTCTTCCTTGGCTTCGACCTTCTTTTGTTCTTTTTCGTCAACCGTCAGGCACACCGGAAACGTAATTGGAACAGAGAACAACAGGCGCGAGTCTTCTGCCAGGCGCGTCGCCTCACGAAACAGAGGGCTATCGACCTTTTCGTTTTCGGAAATTTTATAGATCACGGTGGAAGGTCGGGTGCCAATCCCCAACCTGAGGTGCATAAAATCGTGATCTTTGGGACGGCGCTCCCACAAGCGTGTGCCCGATCGAATGTCTTCCTGGTGCTCATCCTTTGGCAAGCTGATATCCCTGGCAATTGCCAGGGTTTTTTCGGGGTCAGGATAATTGTAGTAGTAATAGATGCGCTGCTGCTCGTGTTCACTTTCCATTTTACGGCGCAGTTCGCTGATGCGCTGCCGATAGGCATCTTCTGCTTTTTGGCGAATCTTCTTTTCCTGGTTGCGGGTATAAACTGCCAAAGCCACAGTAGCGATCACCGATAATAACATCGGAATCATCATGAATAAATTGCGACCCTGCCCAAACATGGACACCACGATGTACCCCAAGATCATCACCATCGGCAAAAAGGCTTGCGCCATCAACTGACCGGGATTTGCTTCGGTATCTGGAGGGTTAGGAATGTTATAGATGCCAGAAGGAAGCTCTGGTTCAATTCGTGGCGGACGATCAATGTAGATTTTTTGAGACAAGGGAAACCTCCAGGGCTGAACGCGCGGTTATTGGGGCAGCAATGACATGGCTGACATGATGAGGAGCGAAATTGCTAAAGCTGCCCCTAATACGATAAAAATCACCGTCCAATTAATCCTGGCGGGCTTTTTCTCGGCGGGAACCGGAGGAAAATAGGGCTTGAGAGCTTTGATAAAGGTCAGGACGTCGGAAAAACGCGAATGATAATCTGGACTGATGGCTTTTTCGGCAATTTCTGGGATATTTTTCAGGTCAATGCGCCCAGTTGGCTTGAATTCCCCGCGCAGCACGCTGCGCACAACCCATTCGTCTTTCTTGAGATGATACTCATACGGCGGGCGACCTGCCAGCATCTCATACAACAAAGCGCCTAAACCATAGACATCGGAAGCAGGACCGACCTGCCCCTGGCGTAACAGTTCAGGGGCGGTGTAAGCCGGTAAATTGTAATCCGAACTCCAAACCTGGGCGACATTTTCGGCGGTCTGACTCACCCCCAGGTCCAGCAGCATCGGACGGGGTACTCCCGCCTTATCGAACCGCACCAGGACAACATCGGGATTCAGGCATAAATGCAATTTTCCAGCGCGGTGAAGGTAATAAATGACATCAGCGATACTCAATATAATCCAGCCAACATGCTGAAACCAGGGCTGCGAATTTTTGAGCAGCAAATTCCGCAGGATGACCCCATCGGCATACTGAAAGACCTCGTAATACCGGATATTATCCCGAATGATCGTCCAGCCATAGGGATGCTGTTCCACCGCCCCCTGGGGATGCGCCGAAAGGAGCACCGGCAGCAGCGGATGCTGACCTGCCTTGGCTAATTGCAAAAATGCCCTGGCTTCATGGCGCAATTTGTTCTCACAGCCCGTATTGGCAATTTTGAGCAGTATCTCTTCTTCACCGCGCCGAGCCTGGTAGACAATGGCTGAACGGAGAATGACCAAAGGCTGGATTATTTCAACCGCTCCGAACCATTCGCCATTATCGAAAATTTCTGTGCCATTTTCAGCCGGGCAGTATTTTTCCTGGCACCACAGGTTAAAATCCTGCGAAATGACGTTGCAGCGCAGGCAGATTCGCTTCATAGAGCCTCGCCCAGTAGGGGCATAGCCTCAGTCGAAACCTCGAACCAATTTCAAAGGGCACCTCACGATGCCGCATTCAGCTTTCTAAAAGAAGCTATGCCCCTGATGAATAATTGTGAATGAAAAGAACGGATTCGATTCTGGCGGAACGAATTATCGAAAACGGCGCGAACCGGATTCATCGCCCGTCTGGTAATGGTTGATGGCGCCTTGCAGGTCGCTGCGTAATTCCAGCATCTTTTGCGCCATGCGATCCACGCGCGGCTTGATAACGCTGAGATAGCGTTCCACGGCAATGCCGCCCACCAACCCGACAAATGCAGTCACTCGCAAGACGGTAATCACCATCTCCAGAGTCTTGCTCACCCCTTGCAGAATTTCGCCGAAGTTACCAAAAGCCTCAGCCATTTTCTGTACCTGGGGAACATCCATAAAGACTTCTTCAGCCATGGTTTTTTCTCCTTCTACAGGTTGATGATTTTGTGAAACACATCAAAAAGCTCATTGGCTTTTGCGGTAGCCTGGCGGTCTGCTCGGTCCATAATGTCTAATGAGCGACGAATCAACCCGCTGAAATTGAGGTTAATATTCCCAATGTTCACCAATTGCGGAATGACCTCATTGGTCATTTCTGCAACAAAGCGATTGGCGCCATCGCCGCGCCACACACCGCTCAAGACCTGCTGCACCATGGCGCGCAAAGGCGCGGTAATGGCATCTTGAATCAGGTTAATCTGGGCAGTGATCGTCTGGATGACGCTGTTAACGACAGCGCGCGCAATGCGAAGTAGAAAGCCTATCATCCTGAACCTCCTCTATCAATTGAACAAACCGCCAGCGCTTCGGTCAGAAGCCTGCATATCGGCAATGGCGCCTTCGATATCCTTGGCAACTTCTTCGAACTTCTGGCTGAGTTTCATCACCGCTGGGCAGAAGGCGCTGGTGAGCGCTGCCGAAAAAGCCTCTCCCGGGTCCCCCACCAAAGCGCCGCCCTGCATTTCCTGGGCAATTTGCTGCGCCAGCCGAATCGTTTCCAAGAGGCGCTGCGAGACCGATTTGCACTGCTGCGCCATCTCCTGCATGGCTGGATAATTGAGTTTAATTTGATCAGACATATCGATTCTCCTTCACCATTGGGGAACCTTATTCGTTGAACGATTTGAAAAGCCCCTGGGCTTCATCTTCAGCTTGCCGGTAGAGGTTGACGATGGTATCTGCCGCGTTGGCTGCGGCATGCAACGCGCCGACCAGGCGACCCATAGCAGGCAGGACCAGGCTTTCCATTTCCTGGAAGAACTGCTCGGAGCCGCGCCCAATCCAGCCCGTTCCATGCAGGCTTTCCACGCGACCTTTGGTTTGAGACAGCAACTGGTTGATCGCCTCAGCTTCACCTTGAAGCTTCTTGACGATGCCTTGCATCTGCTCATAATTTAATTCGGTTTTGTCAGCCATTTTTCATCCTTTCTGAACACTTTGAGCGTTACTGTACGGCTTAGTCACATATTGATCGTAATTACTATTCTCCAGCCTGGGCATCACCTCCCTTATGCAAATGTTTTAACTTGACTCTTTCTTTTTCTTTACCGCCTTGGCAACTCCGCCTGCAGCAGCGCCCGCGCCGCCGATCACACCGGCAGCCCCTGCTGCGCCCGCGCCGCCAGCCTGTTGATCAGGTTGACCACTGGCTGCATCCGCAGAGGCTTCACCTGAGACCACTGATGGCTCGACGCCCGGTTGAGGCGCTGCCGACTGGCTGCTATATATGTAATCAGGCATAGCGCCTTGCCCGGCTGCACCCGCAGCAACGCCTTCAGCAGCCGTTTGACTTCCCATCCCTGCCCCCATGCCGTCCAGGTTTCCCTGCAGCCCAGATCCGGCGCTACCGCCTCCTGGACCGCCTCCGGCGCCGCCGCTGCCTGTTTCGAATCCTGCGCCAGAAGCTTCACCTGGGACGCCCCCCGCTGCAGATTGCCCCAATCCTCCGCTCTCAGCCGCGCCCTGAAACTGCCCAGCGCCAAAATCGGTGGCGCCCAGGCTGGCGCCTGCGCCGCCCGCTGAACCGCCGCCTGCGCCAAACTGCCCCGCGCCGAAGTCCGTTTCGCCCAGATTGACCCCTGAACCCGCGCCGCCTCCTGCCCCAAATTGACCGGCGCCGAAGTCGGTTGTGCCCAGGTTGATTCCGCTGGCTGAAATGCCTCCTACGCCAAACAGGTTGGCACCAAAGTCAGTCGTTCCCAAATTGACTGCCTCCAAATCACCTTTGAATGCACCAGCCGCTTCTTCTTCCGCTGCACGAAATAACTCCAAAATTGCGCGAGAGGTCTCTGCTGTAAAATGAAGCGCTTCGCATAAACGCTGCATTGAAGGGATTACGATTGTCTCCATTTCATCAAAAAATGCCTCTGAACCTGCGCCAATCCAATCGGAATGTAAATCATGCACGCGTTGACGCAGACTCGCCAGGACCTCAGCCAGCGCTTCCCCTTCATCCGCGAATTTCTTGGTCAGGGATTGCATTTGCTCATAATTAACAACTGTTGTTTCCGCCATAAGCTTTCCCGATCACTCCTGCATAAAACGAAACTGCACATTGGGTCCCAAAGCAATGATGTCCCCGACTTTGAGCGGCGTGGGGCGTTCAGGCGATAATACCGCACCGTTGAGCCGAGTTTTGTTGCTGCTGTTCAAATCTATAATGACAAAACTTTTACGTTGCTGGTCGTAGGCTATCTGAGCATGACGGCGCGAGATGCTCGCATCTGGGATGATCAGATTTCCTTCCTGACGTCCAATCGTAAATGGAAATTCCCGAACGGAGAAAATCCTGCCCAGGGCAAAGCCGCTTTGACCGGCAGCAATCAGCTCCAGGCGGGCAGAAATGATCTCCGGCGAAGGGACAATCAGCGTCGCGCCGCCAGGGGAATCTGTCAGGGCTGCCTGCGGCGGGGGAACACTCGATGACATGGCAGGCTTTTGCTGCGGCATTTTAGAAACACCCGAGGCTGGTGGCTTTCCCGTCCCTTTAGCTGGAATCGGTTCCCGATCGGCGATTGGCAAAGAAGCGCCTTTACCGGGTTTCAAGCCTCTGCCCAGCCGCCCTTGCGTGACCGGTGTACCTGTCAGGCTGCGGGCAAACAAGGCAGAGAGCATGAAGAACAGGATGACCACCAGGATAATGCCAACGATGGAAAATAAGATAACCGGGGAAGCCATCAGCGCGCTCCAAAGGCGCTGCAGGAAGCTGGGACGAGTGGCTTTATAAACCACGCCTTGCTTTTCAGCCGTGGCATAGACTCTGTTGTTCGCTCCCAATACTTGAATGACAACCGTATATTTCCCATCCGGAAAATCCTTTTGTCCCAAGGGTATCGAGATCGTGCCAGTGTCCGCATTCAACGGCGGACTGGAGAAGTTCGACTCTTTTACCTGAGTATTGGTCGTCTCATCCACCAGCCAGCCCTCATAACCGGTCACCAACCCCCGGTTGGCAGTCGTAATCGTGACTTCCAGATCATTGCCTGTTTGAACGATCGATTTGATCTCCACGGTGGGCAGTGTTGCCGCCGGATCGAAACCAAATTCGTGAACGAGTTCTGTCGAAGGTTTCCCCTGGTCATCTTTGACAATGGGGAATGGCACGTTATCAGCGCGGCTGACCGCTATGATTCGCAATTCGTAGTCTCTCTCCGGCGTCAGCTTATCGGTAGGGAATGTCAAGGTATTGAAGTCGGTGGGATTTTCAAAGACAAATTCAACGGTTTTCGAACCCGCCTTGGAATCCCAAATGGATACTTTGATATAACTTACCAGGTCTGGCGATGTCAGCGCAAGCTGAATGTCATAAGTCTGATCCTCAGGTTTGAACTGCAACCCGTCAAAGCGGAGAGATACTGGGCTGGGAGGACCGGGGTAATTTGTGTTGGAGTTGATCGTAAAAGCCGTCGTCAGCGTTTGATCTTTCAGCGCCAGGGTCAAAACCGCCGGATTTTGCCCTTTCTTGGGGTAAATCACCGATTCGATCATCCACTGCGCCTTGAGGGCAGCCATGATTTGGGCAAAGGACTGTGATAAATCCGCTTGACTGCCGATCGCCGAAAAGCCGCCCGTGCTGGCTGCCATGCTCTGCAGTTCCAGGGCGTTGATCCTGGCGTCCTGGCTGGATAAGCCAATGGTATGCAAAGGCACCTGGTTTTTCATCGCCAGGTCAACCAGTTCCTGGTAACTATGCCGGCTGCATTGAGAACCATCGCGCCGTTCGTCCTTGCCGTCGGTGAATAGAATCACCCCTCTGCGCCCGGGAGGCGCCTTTTGCAGCGCTTCGACTGCCGAATAGGCAGCGTCATACAGGCAAGTGCCTTTATTCGAGACAGTGTATTGGTCCACCGCATAACTCACGGCAGGGAGATTTTCTGTGAAATCTTGAAGCAGCTTGATTTCTTCGTCAAATTGGACGACCGAAAAGAGCGCATCATCCGGCGGGTTGTTGAGCGCCAGTTTGGCAGCTTCTTTCAACAATTCCCCCGAACGAGCCATGCTGCCGCTCGCGTCCAGCACCAACACCACGTAAATCGGAACATCCGGCTTTTTCAAAACCCCTTCGGAGGTTAGATTCGTGTTCAAAAGTGTCAGTTGGGCGCTGGAAATCGCAATATTCAAAATGGGAGCGCCGGCGCTGTTATCGAAAATGTTGAAATACACCTTGACGGTCATCGCATCGGCGCCTTCGACCGTCGAGACCATGTTGACCCGAATATCCCATCCCGACTGGGCAAAACCAACCGCACCTGGCTGAGAAATAACCCCAAAGATAACCACAGCCAACGCCAAGATGTGCAGGATTCGCCTCACGTAAGCCTCCGGTTGACCTGGCGGGTCAAAAAGCCTTGCCAATTCCCATCTAAAAAGAATTTTATCACCTAAAAGGTAGGATTTATAAAACTAACGAAATTGAAAAGAATTCGCTACAAGTTGCTCGAAAATGCTGGCTACTAAAATTGAGAAAGCCTGATTAATCGCTGTCTGGCGCAGTAAAACAGGCGCACCTTCAGCATTGCCAATCGAACACAAGAGGCAATATGAAGGCATCAGGCTGAAGAAACGGAATTACATCCAGAATTGAGGCAGGTACTGCCGGTAAGTTTCCAGGTAGTCATCCAGGATTTTCTGGGCGACATCCAGGTCTGTGATGACCGGGTCGAGCAGCAAGCCCTGTAGGGCAAGCTGCCGGTCGCCCGAAACGGAGGCGTCCACGCACAATTTGACCACCGCCAGCTCGCGGCGGAGCAATTCTACAATGCCTTCGGGCAGCGACCCCACCGCCACCGGTTGCGCCCCCATGCCAGAAAGGATGCCCGGCGTTTCGACGATGGCATCCAGGGGCAGGTTGGCAATTTGCCCGATGTTCGGCAGGTTGAGAGCCAATTGATAGAGGTTCTGCGCTCCCGAAATCGCCTCGATAACTTCCAGGGCGCCTTCGCTGCGGTCTTCTTTGAGGCTGTCGATTCCTTTCTTGCCCTCTGCCATCAAGGCAATTTCGCGGTGACCGTCAAAGCGACCCTGCTCAGCCCGATCCCAGTCATAGAGACTGAGGTCATATTTCTCCCACGGCTTGGTCAGGGGGTCGCTGCACCAGGGCAGGTATTCGTCCAGATGTTCGTCGCCTGGCACCGGCATCAAGCCAAATGCCTGGAACACCCGGCGGGTGAGCGGTTCGATATGGGCGTCTGCCCTTTCCCACCCCCGGCGCAGCGCAAGGTAAAGGTCTTCACCGGTGCGGCGGTCGCGGATATCGACAATCCAGGTAAAGTGGTTCAGCCCGGCAGCCTTGATATCCACCACCTCTGCCGCCTGGCGGGCAATTTGCCCCAGGATGCGCCAGTATTTCGGGTCGGCATGCGTGCTGAAGGGACCGGCGGGAATCTGGATGCCCAGCTCCTTGCTCAAGATAAACCCGACCATGCCATAACCGGCGTAAATCTGGTGGCACAAGCCGACAACTTTGACCGAACTGTAGCGGTGGATGGCATCGCAGATGCGCACCATCGGATTGGTAAAGTTGATGAACCAGGCATCGGGGCAAGCCTTTTCCATGTCACGGGCAATCTCGAGCACAGGACCAATGTTGCGGGCAGCATGGAAGAACCCGCCCGGACCGCCGTTTTCAGCATACGGCTGGCGCACGCCGTACTTCAAGGTGATCTCATAATCTGTTCGCCAAAGTTTCTCCCGCGGGGGCACTTCGATGGCTGAGACGACAAACTTCGTGCCGAGCAAAGCCTCCTGGTGGCTGGTATGCGCCGAGAGTTTCATCTGAGCATCCCATTCGCGATTCAACCGCTGAGCCAATGAGAGAACCAGCGCCAGGGTCTCAGCGTTGCGATCAACCAACGCCAATTCACTACCCCGCAACGCGCTGCTCTTCATCAGTGAGCCAAGGGTGTTCAAGCCAAAGCTGGCGCTGCCTGCGCCAATGACAGTTATTTTGGTAGGTGTCATCGTTGATCCTTTTTTACCAGAACAAGGGGGGTAAAACGTCTTTCTGCAATTCGCAAATTTCGTTGATCATCTCAACCGAGTTGTTGTACGTCGAAACCGTTGGGTCTAGCAAGATTGCCTGGAGCAGCTTGTTGCGGGACTGTTCACGATAAGCCTCGATCACCAGTTGATGAATCACGCCTTGAATGCGAATCATCTCGGTAATCGCAATCGGCAGAGGCGGCATGCGCCTGGGGTGAATGCCTTTCCCATCCACCATCGCAGGCAGCTCTACCACCATATCGTCCGGCAAGCCTGGAATGCAGCCCTGGTTCGGCAGGTTGACTGCCAGCAGTTCCCTGGGGATATCGAAAGCCAGCGCCTCGATGATTGGCACGCCCACTTCATGGGAAGGTTGCAAGTCTTCTTCACTGATGGCGAAATGGCTTTGAGCGGCAGTCCCGGCTTCGGCAGGTTGACTGCGCCGAAAGAGCGGTTTTTCCCGTAGGTGGGCAGCCGAATAGACAAAATCAGGAATTTTACCGGATTTCCAAGGCGCCTCTGTGGCAGGGTCGTAGAAGTACTGCATCAACGCGCCTGCCAGGAAGGAATCGCTCCAGCGGATATATTCCCCGATGTGATTTGCCCCGGGGTACGGATACAGCCCATAGACGCGCAGCATGATTCTGGAAAGGGCAATTTCATCCCAATCAGCCAGCCATTCTGCCTGACGCTCCTTTTCCTTGAGCAGTGGATACAAATCTTCGCCGGTTTGCTTGTGCTGGATTTTTTGAAACCAGCCGAAATGGTTCAATCCGCAAGCCAATACCTCCAACTCATCAGGCGGGATTTCCAGGAAACTGGACAACTGATCAATTCCCATGTAGATGCCATGGCACAAACCGACGCATTTGACCTTGGTCAGCTTGGAGATGGCTTCGACCAGCTTCGCTTCAGGATTTGAATAGTTAATCAACCAGGCATCCGGGCAGATACGCTCCATGGCATGGGCAATTTCCAGCATGGGAGGCAGGTTGCGCAGGGTATGAAACATGCCGCCTGGACCGCCGTTCTCGCCATAAATCTGGCTGCTACCATACTTGCGGGGAATGTGAAAATCCTGAGACCAGTAGAAATAGCGATTCTTTTCAATGGCGACCACCACCTGCGAGGCGCCTTCCAATGCCTTTTCCAGGCTGGTCGTCGCGGTGATGCGCGCCGTCCTGTTGAGCTTTTCTGACACGGCAACTGCGTAAGCCTGGCTCGCCCGCAGCGGCTCATCTAACAAATCCATCAGGCAGATTTCCAATGGCACGCTGTTGAGACGCTGATTGAGTAGAAGATCGCGAATCGTGGGCGGCGCAAACGACACGCTGCCGGCGCCAATCAGGGTTACTTTGAGGCTTTCAGGGGTTTTCATACGTCAATTCCTTTTCTTAAAGACAAGCCAGCCGCCTGTCTTAACTCTCAATACTTCATCCCGGTCAGGACAATGCCCTGCACAAAGGCGCGCTGGAAGATGAAGTACACGATGATCAAGGGCGCCATCACCAACATAGAGCCTGCCACCACCAGGTTGGTTTGCGCCCAGCGCTGCGACGCAAAGAGCGCCACTCCAATCGGCAGCGTTCGGGACTTGTCAGAATCGGTGACCAACAGCGGCCAAAGAAAGTCATTCCAAATCCAAATGAAGTGGAAGATTGCCAGGGCAGAGAGCGCCGGCTTACTCAAAGGCAGGACAATTTGAATGAAAGTCCTCATTTCCGAGGCGCCATCTATCCGGGCGGCATCCAGAAGCTCATCTGGAATGGTAGAGGTAAACTGCCGCATCAGGAAGATACCAAATGGACTGATCAACGCTGGCAAGATCATCGCCCACAAGGTGTCTTTCAAGCGAAACCACACTGCCACGATGTAATATGCGGGGATGACCGTGATGATAAATGGCACCATCATGATCGCTAAAACCATCATAAACAGGGAATTCTTGAAAGGAAAATGGTACTTGGCAAAAATATAACCTGCCAAAGCGCTCGTATAGACGTTGCTTAGCACCACTGCCAGGGCAACGATCGAGGAGTTCAGGTAGTATTGTGGAAAACGGGCGCTCCAGGCTTTGATATACCATTCAAAGGTGATCTTGGAAGGTATCCAAATGAAAGGGTAGGTACCTGTCTCAGAGGGTGTCTTTATAGCTGTGATAAAAGTCCAATAGAAAGGCATTATCATGATGATAGAGCCGGCTACCAGCAACAAGACAGCGATTCCCGATTTAATCGCTTGAGTCACTTTTACCGAAGGCATCTTAATAACTCCACTTTGTGCGCAGTAACCGAAGCTGAATAAAAGCCAGGATCAAGGTCAGCAGAAAGAAAAGGACTGCCAGGGAAGAGGCGTACCCCATGCGGAATTGCGCAAAACCCACCTCCTGGATACGCATCACCCACATCCGGCTGGCATTCTCGGGTCCGCCGCGCGTCATGATGTAAGGGATGGTAAAAAGCTGCATGGCGCCAATCGTCCCAGTGATGGTGGTAAACAAGATTGTTGGCGAAAGCAACGGAATGGTTATGCGCCAAAACATATGCCAGTCATTGGCGCCATCGATCCGGGCTGCTTCGTAGAAGGAAGAAGGTATCCCCCCCAACCCAGCCAGGAAAAGCACCATGTTATATCCCATGCCAGCCCAAATGGACAGAATCACCAGGGAAGGGATTACCCACTGCTCCGAGCCAATCCAGGCAATGGGCTTGATCTTGATCAGAGCCAACAGAGAATTTAGAAAGCCAAACGTCGAAGGTTGATAGATAAAACGCCAGACGATGGCAACGGCAATAATGGGAGTGACGACGGGCAAGAAGTAAACCGTCCGCCATAAGGACTGGGGTCTTTTACGCCCAAAAATCAACTGAGCCACCAGCAACGAACAAGCCATGCCAAATGGCACTGATAACAAGGAAAAATAGAGGGTATTCCTCACCGTGATATGGAATACATTGTCCCTGGTAATAGCGTAGATGAAGTTATTCAAGCCCACAAACTTCAACGGTTGGAGCATTTCGAAATCAAATAGGCTCAGGTAAAAAGAAGCCAGGATGGGAAATACAGAAAACAGGATGAGCAGCCCCAGGATTGGAATCAGCCACAAGACAAAGGCATTAAATCGCTTGTACTCCCCCGTTTCTGTCCGGGTTTCAAACAATGCTTTAAAAGTATTCCATGCCATAGGCACCTCGCTGGTATGGAGCAATAGAGCGCAATCTTACCCAGTTCAACATTCAGGTCGCATGGACAGGTTGTTCAAGGGGAACAACCTGTCCATATCTTTGACGCGATGACGAAAGTTTATGCTTCAGGCGTGATCCAGAAATTGGTGGTGTTGAGAAGTTCATCATATTCCTTCTCATACTCTGCCAACACTTCCTTGACCGGACGCTGGTTGACCAGGATAGCTTCTTCCATTTTCTGCCACAAGTTATCGAACGGCGCCGCCACTTCACCCGGGAAGACCATTCCGCCAGCAAACTGCTTGGAGAGCACTGCCAGCGATTGCAGCCGCCGTTCCTCTTGTGTCGGGTTTTCCTTGGCGGCGACTTCATCGAATATCTTCTGATAATCCGGGTGCGGTTCGGTAACCAGCACCAATCCAACGGTGTGCGAGCGCTCCACCAAGTATTGATACTCGTAAGAGTGGAACTTGAAGAACTCCCAGGCGGCTTTCAGTTTTTCGCCCTCCGCCAGGGTGGTAACCATCCAACCTGGACCATCATAATCGAAGCGCCCATAAGGTCCACTGCCAGTGAAGGTAGGATACATCGCAGGCGCCCAGTCGATATCAGGATAGTTGCCTTCCAGCGTTGAGCCAAACCAGGTCCACACCTGGGCGATGGCAGATTTCCCTGTTCCAAAGGCGTCCATGAAATTCAGGAAATCGCGTGAATTCACCTTGTACTTGTCGTACATATCCACCAGCATCTGCCAGGCGTTTTCACTCTCTGGTGAGTTGATGAAACTTTTCGTCTGGCTATAGACATGCGCTCCCTGCTGGTACATCATATCATTCCAGATATAGCGGGCGTAGCCGTTGAAACCAAACCCTGCCTGCACCATGGTATCGCCATCCCACTTGGTCAACTCCTGGCAAAATTCGCCAAACTGCGTCCAGGTGGGCGGAATATCCGCTGGTTTGTAGCCTCGCTCCGCCAGCAATTTCTTGTTGACATACAGGATGGGACCCATGATGCTGGTATGCACCCAGTACAAGCGGTTATCCGGCAAAGGGCGCACTTGATAGAACTTATGCGATTGGAGATAATCCTGGGGCAGGATTTCATCGAAAGGGCGCACTGCCCCGCGCCGCGGGTATTCCGCTTCACGGTCTGCTTCGAACAAAATATCTGGACCCTGTTTTGCAGCCACAGCAGCGTTTACTTTGGTATCCAGATCATCCCAAGGGACAGGCTCATAGGTCACTTTGATTTCCGGATATTTCTTTTCGAAGCGGGCAATCGCATCTTTCAATGCTCTAATCCAAGGGTCTTCATCGGGTCCAGGAGGTCCCCAAACCAGTAACTCGACTGGAGTGCTGGGATGATATTCTTCATACCAGCCATAAGACGCCTGCCCTTCCTCGTAAGACGTCGCGATGGATCCCACCGCCATCAGCGCTCCGACGGTTGGCGTGGGCTGGGCTGCAACGGGAGGCAAGGGAGTGATCGTTGGAACAGCCGTTTCCACCGGTCCGCAGCGAGTGGTCAAGCCTGCCATGAGCGCGCTGCCGGCGCCAACCCCCATCATCTTCAACATTTCACGCCGTGAAATAATCTTCTTATTGCCAGACATTGTTTTCTTCTCCTTATGTATTGATCCCAAATCCAATAGATTGAGCTTGTTTTACAATCACAGCTATCACTTCCTAAACGTTCTCAGACACCTCCTTAGCCAAACTTTTGCAGGTAATAGAAACTCGAGGTAAACCGGAGCAACTGGACGATTCCCCCATAAACGGCTGCCCGGTATCCCAGGGTGGATGCCCTGATTTGGGGTACGAGGGGAATCACCTCCTGGAGGCGCGCCTGGATGGGCGCGATGAGCAGGTCGGCTGAGCGAGCCACCCCGCCGCCAAGGATGATGACATGCGGATCCAAAATCAGGCTGATGGCGGCAATCGCCTGGGCAAGATAATCGATCGTATCCTGCAAGATCGTCTCTGCCCAGGGCTCTTTACGCCGTGCAGCGTTGAAGACATCCTCACTGGTCAGCGCTTCTAACGCTTCAGGAGGGACCTGTCCTTGTAATGCTCTACGGGCGCGTTCGGCAATCCCCGTGCCCGAAGCCTGCAATTCGAGCGCCCCAAAGCCGGGAAACTGCTTGTCCAGACATTGGCGGTCAGGAATCAAATAGCCCACCTCTCCCGCCATGAAATGGGCGCCTGGATACACCATCCCGTTGATGACAATCCCTGCGCCAATTCCCGTACCCACCGCCATGAGTACCAGGTCCTGCACATCCGGCTCGGCGCCGAACCATAGTTCTCCCAGGGCGGCTAAATTGACGTCATTTTCGAAGATGACCGGCGCCGTGTAACGCTCTCCCAGCCGCTGGCGCAGGGGGAAATCCATCCAGTCCAGGCTGGGCGCCAATCTGACAATCCCCACTGAGGGATCGACCACGCCGGGGACGCCAATGGCAATGCCGCGCAAGGGCAAGCCGGTCCCGTTCGCGTAACCGATCAAATTATCGATAACCTCGCACAGGACTGTGAAACTTTCCTCTGCCTGCGATTGCCGATGGAGGAAGCTGGTCTCGTACTTGATCTCGCCGCTCAGATCAGCCACTGCGCCAAATATCTTGGTGCCGCCCAGGTCAATCCCCAGGACGAGGTGCTGAGAGCCGTTGAACTCGACCAGAGACCGCTTGCGACCACCGCTCCACTCCTTTTGTCCCGTGGGGCGTACCAGGTTTTCGGCGATTAAATCATCGACAATCCGAATAACCGTGGGCAAACTCACCTGAAGTTCTGAAGCAATTTGAGAGCGGGAAATGGGGCTGTTATTGCGAATCAATTCCAGGATCGCCGAACGATTGATGCCGCGCATTTCAGTCGCATTGACTGTTTTGACTACCCGTTTGCTAATTGACATGTGTCTATCGAGTTTCTAAAATATACCAGAGGGTGGTCCTACAACCAGGAACGAGAGGAACTAACCCATCGCCAAGCGGGTTACTAATTAAGTGTTTGTATTAATTACAAACTGTAAGTAATTAATAGTACAAATTTATAAGAATGTCAAGGATGATTTGACCTGACCCTCAGGGCTGGTGTTTGCGGACAAATTCCAGCGCGGCATCGAAAACCACTTGCCGCTCCAGGTCACGAATGACCACATGCCCGCTCTTTTCGAGCCAAAGGATGGATTTTTCGGCAGCGCCAAGGCGAGGAAAGATCAATTCCACGTTTTCCGGCGCAACGCTGCCATCCGACTTCGATTGAATTAACAACACTGGACAGTTGACCTTAGCAAGCGAACGCTGCATTTCCGCAATCAGGTCTCGGACTTCAGCAATGGCGCGGGAAGGATAATACGGATACTCAACATGCCCCTGGAGCATCGCCTGATCCCGCCAATCACTGGCGCCTTTGGGGAATTTTGGCATGATTAAGGCAAACAAACGGGCATAAGGCAAGCGGGGATCCTTGCTCAGATAGTAAGGTGTTGACATTGCCACCGCCCCAGCGATGGGCAAGCGAGCAGCAGCCGTGAGAGTCAACACACCGCCCATCGAAAGCCCCATGATAAATACCGGCAGCCCGGCGCTCTGCAGCAGATGAAAGCCATCTTCCACAGCATGCAGCCAATCCTGCCATCTCACCCGGGGAAGGTCCTGCACATCCGTGGCGTGTCCTGGCAAACGAATACCCATCACCATGTAGCCATGAGCAGCAAAGAACTCGCCCATCGTGCGCATTTCTTTCGGCGCGCCGGTAAAGCCGTGCACCAGAAGGATTCCTGCTTTCTCACCCGGAAAAAGAAAGGGTTCTGCAGACGGGATCAATGAATAATATTCGTGCTTCATTTTCAACCCTCCTGGACTATCTTATCAAAGGGTCCATCGCCTGGAATTATACAAGGGAAATTTTCCACAGCAGCAGAGATCGCAAACTCCCGGCAGGCATTGCCCCCTAACCATTATGAGGGACCGATCAACTACTTGCACCGCTGTACCGCCTGACGCCAGCCCGCCACACCTGGTAAGCGAAAAGAAAAGCAACCAAACCGACTGAGATGAAGAGCAGTATCTGCCCGACAGAGAGGTCGCCGCGCAGCGCTTGCAACGGAACGGTAGTCGCAACGGCAATCGGCACCAGAAAGGTCACGATCAAGCGCAGCCAGGGCGGATAGATCGTCGCCGGATAGCGCCCCGTATCCAGCAGCGCTTGCAAGATGGTCACGTTATTATCGAACTTGATAAACCAGAAGGTAGCCGCCACCAGGACGATCCACAGGCTGTAAATCACCAGCATACCCGTCATCACCAAAACGATGAAACTTAACAGGCTGAAGGCAGTCCAGGTGCCGCCGCTGATAGAAAGCCCAGCCGCCACCAGGATGAAACCCAACGCCAGATCCCAAACGCGCCAGATGACAATGCGGGAAAAGCTGATGAGAAAGAGGCTGTTAGCCGGCTGAAGCAAAGTATAGTCGAGCGAACCATCGCGCACACTGGAATTGAACTTCTCAGTGGCAGGCCAGATCAACGCTGCCATGAGCGTATTCACCAGGCGGAATACGCCCAACAAGGCAATCAATTCACCAACACCCCACCCGCCCAGCGTATCGGTGTTGTTGAAGATAATGGAAAGGCTGAATAACTCCCATCCTAGCCACATCAGGTTGATGGCAATATTGACCAGCGTATCCAGGCGATAGGCAAGGGCAATCTGCAGGTTGACCTTGAGAAAAGTGAGAATAAGGCGGAAAGCGTGGCGCATTCGCTAAGCTCCTACTGCCGAAAAGCGCTTGACGCCTTCGCGCCACACCCAGTTGAACAGAAGAAAAGCCACGATCAGCCAGATGACATCCATGATGAAGCTGCGCATGATAAGCTGCGGGGGCAGCTCGCCCAGAATCAGTTTAATGGGAAAATATAGAAATAATTGAAAGGGCAAGTATTGCGAAAGCTGCTGAATCAGGGGCGGCATGAGCTCCAGGCGCACAAATTGACCCGAAAACAAGACGACCAGGGCATAATAAAATTCGGAGATCGAATAGACGCGGGTAGTCCAGAAAGCCAGGCAGGTGATGGTCGCATTGAGCAGGAAACTGATGAGAAATCCAAAAATCACCGCAGGAACAGCCAACAAGAGCGAACTCCAGCTAACCGCACTGAAATCCGGGCGAAAGAACAGGCTCAATAAAATCCAAATCGGAATCAGCGCCATGAGTGTCAGGGCTTTGAACGCCAGGTTGTTCACCAGCGTATTCGTCAGGATGGGGTGAATCGGCTTGAGCAAATCGCCGGACAACGTGCCATCTTGAATCTTGTATGCCAGGATATGGATGGTAATATCACTGGTCAATTGATCCACAATGAGCAGCACCAGATAATAGGTGACGAAGTCATTGGCGGTCAGACCATTCACGCTCCCCTGGCTGTTGGCAATGGTGATCCAAACAATCAGATAAACAATTGGAGAGACCAACCAGTACAACAAGTACATGAGCAGGTTGGCGCGATATTGCCACTGCTCAGACCAGTTGACCTGCCACAATCTGAGATAAATCTTCAACATAATGGCTGCCTATTCATTGAACGCCCGCTCGATCACATCTTCGATCGGCGGGTCCTCGATAGTCAGGTCACGAACCGGTAAGTCCTGCAAGATGCGGGCGGTAATTTCATTGACCTGCTCGGCGTGCACCTGAATGTACTGTTTGCCATCGCCATTTTCGGTCGATACCAAATCGCCATAACAACGCAGGTCGCAATCCATCACTTCGCCAAGCGCCACACCGATCAGCTTATAAGGTGCAATGCGGCGAGACAGGCTGGTCAGGCTGCCATCATAGCGGAGCTGACCATGATGAATGATGATGATGCGGTCGCATAAAGAAGTGACATCTGCCATGTAATGGCTGGTGAGCAGGATGGTGGCGCCAGTGCGGCGGTTGTATTCCAGCAGGAATTCGCGAATGCGCGCCTGGGCAGTGATATCCAGACCGATGGTGGGCTCATCCAGGAAAAGCACCTGCGGGCGGTGAAGCAAGCCAGCAGCCAGCTCACATTTCATACGCTCACCCAGCGACAGGTTGCGCACCGGCTTGCGCATGATGGGGGATAGCTCGAGCAAATCATCCAGTTCCTTGAGCGTGCGTTTATAGTCCTCATCGCTGATGCGGTAGATCGCCTGGTTGAGCAAGAACGAATCGATCGCAGGGATATCCCAGGCGAGGCGGTTGCGCTGCCCCATGACCAGGGTGATCAGGCGCAGGAAATCCGCTTTCCGCTCCCAGGGTGTGTAACTCAGCACTTTTGCAGTGCCGCTGGTCGGATGCAGCAAGCCCGAAAGCATCTTGAGGGTCGTCGTCTTGCCAGCGCCATTCGGACCCAGGAAGCCAACAATCTCGCCGCTGCACAACGAGAAGCTGACCTGCTGAACAGCCTGCACCTGGCGGTAACGGCGGCGGAAAAAGCTGCGCACCGCCGCCCCGAAGCCGCCCTCGCGCTCGGGCACCTGGTAAGTCTTGCTCAGGTTTTGAAGCGTTATGACTGTTGTATCAGTCACCATAAAAGACCTTTCAAACCCAGTATCAACGTACAAACGATGATTTTAGCACAAACTGGACTCTTTTTGGTCTTTTACGCGAGCAATGTCGGAGTTAATAAACCCCGTCTTTATTGGCTGCAACCGTTAAAACAAGAAGATGCGCCTGCGGGCATCGCTTACTTAATGGACGGGCTTTCGACCAGCCTGATCTCCAAGATCGTGCCCTGCCTGCCTTGCAGCTTGGAAAACAGAGCAAATATCTTCTTCATCAATCCATACTTCTTGTCGAGCAAGCGTTCCACCTGCGACTCAATCAGTTCGTCTTTTACCTCACGGGCAAATGCTGGAATCCACTCTCCCAGCAGAGCGCCGTCTGCTTTACAGGGGGCGATATTTACCCTGCCTGTATGCCGAATGCGTTTCACCTTACCAGAATTTGCCAGCGTACGCACAAACAGCGCATCGTCCTTATTTACGAACCAGACCGGCGTTTTGACGCCCACCCCGCTCCGGCGGAAGGTCTCGAGGTTGATATATTGGTATTGCGAAAGTTGTTCTAAATCGTTGGTCATTTATACACACCTGAAAAGTATTTACGAAAATATCATGAGCTTACTGCCAGACGTTTACGCCTGGCTGGCAGGATGATCTTACGATAGGCAAAGGTTACCGACCAGAGCATCAGCCCCGCGCTGAAAATCCCTGGCGCCCACACGCCCAGGTTCTGCAGCAAAAAACCGCCGAGCGAAGGCGCAATCACGCGGGTGACTGCTTCGAGAGAGGCAGCAATGCCAAGAATGCCTCCCACCTCGTCTCGGGTAACCGATTTATAGGCAATTCGCCGTTTTGAATCACTCGTTGGAAAAGAAACTTTCGGCGAATTGCAAACAGCTTGTAACCTGATTGAAGAAGTAAAATCCGCAGGAATTCAACTTTTCTTCGACGTTTTGGTGTTCATGACGCCTCGCCAGGAGATGGCTCGTCAGCATATTTAGGCAGCAGAAAGACCAGCGGCAACCCTAAAAAGGCAGCCCAGGCGCTGAAGGTGAAGACGGCGCGCAGTCCAAATTGATCGGCAAGTAAACCCACCAGAAACACGACCAGCGAACGGACGACAAATCCAGCCGCCATGTAAACGCCGTTCGCCAGGGAACGCGCCTCTGGAAAATGGCGCTGCATCAACGCCAGGAAAGCGGGATTGGCGCTAAACGCCAACAAGCCGGCGCCTGCCAACATGGGCATCTGCCAGGCAATCGGTACAGCCAGGAAGAGCAAGGAAAACACCGGAATCGTCAAGGTCGAAACGATGATCACCAGGCGCTGCCCAATGCGGTCGCTCAACCAGCTGCTGATCAGCACCCCCAGAGTGCCTGTGATCTGCACTAATGAGAAGGCAGAGCCAGCTTTGACCAGCGACGAGCCTTCAGATTTGAGGAAAGTGGGCAGGAAATTGATCAGGTGAGCCGCCAGGAAAGAGGTTATGAAAATGTAACCAATGATCGGCAGCATGATCGATCGCATTCGGCTCAAGGCGGTGCGGACGGGTATTGCAGCCCTACCCTGCTGCGATGAAACCGTGTCCAGGTTTCGAAAACGCAGAAAAAGCAGAAATGAACAAATCACGCCAAACAGAATCAACCAGGGAAGGCCCGACAAACCCTTTGAGTCGACGATCGTTACAGCCAGCAGCGGACCAATGCCAAAGCCGAGCTCGCCCCCCACCATGAACAAGCCCATGCCGCGCCCGAGCTTCCTGCCCGATCGAGAGGCGGCAATGACCGGCGCAATGGCATGAAACCCGGCTGTGGAAAAGCCTGCCGCCAGCATCAACAATGCCAGCCACCCATAGGCAGGCGCCATCCCGGTAGAGGTGATCAAGACTGCCGAGAGAGTCGGCGCGAGGATAACCAGCCATTTCAGGTTACGCCGGTCAGCCTGGTGACCAATGAAGGGCTGAAAAATCGAAGGAAATTGCAGGAACATCGTAAACAGCCCCGCCTGCGCATTGCTCAATGCCAGCTTTTCCATCAAGAGCGGCTGGATTGCCGGGACAATGGCAAAATACGAATCGTTCGTGCCATGCGCCAGCGAGACGGCTGCAACGTCAACCGGCTGGAATTTCTCTTCGATGGCAATTCCAGCAGTTTTGGCAACTTCTATCGTGCTCACAAAATCTCCAAGAAAAAAAGCTATCCCCAGGCTAGCCTGTAAGCCGCATTCTGTCCGGCAGGAGGGTAAGGCACATGCCTCGGCTCCTGCGTGAATGGGTCATCTATCTAGGCTGTGCTTCACAGCACAGCTCAAGCAGCCTACCCGGAACGCCAGCTCTTTTCAGAGCCAGGTGACGAGCAGCCACAACGTTCCTGCTTGGCTTTGCTCCCAGCGGGGGTTGCCTGGCTGCGGATATTACTACCCGCACCGGTGGGCTCTTACCCCACCTTTTCACCCTTACCTTCCCTTCAGGGAAGGCGGTCTGTTTCTGTGGCCCTGTCCAACGGTTCACCGGGGGTCTCCCCGGCTCCCATTCCGGGCGTTACCCGGCGCTGCGCTCTATGGAGTGCGGACTTTCCTCTGACGCCTCCCTGATGGGAGTCGCCAGCGACCCATCTAGCCAGCCTGGGTGTTTTCATCATACCATAAAAGATGAATCTATCCCACAGACCTTTTCAAAAACTAAAGACCCTCGCTTTCCGAACGGTCAAAGGTCAAGCGCCAGAGGCAGAGATATATGCCATCGGAGCGCGGACAAACTCCGCCACAGGCAGCACATCCACTAATTCATACTCACGGCTGCCCAAGCCGAGTTTTTCACCATACTCGACCACTTTATAGGGGTCTTTGTAAGGACCGTGCAGCAACTGGAAGGGATGTCCATCACGGTACCAGACTTCCATCGATGTAGGCACATTTTCCTCAATCAAGCGGGTTTTCGCAATCACATCTAGAATCGCCTGGTCGAGGGCAACGATATCATCCGAACCAAAGATGCCAGCGTCCGGCAAGATCGGCATCGAGGTAAAACCAAAGCAATCACAGACCGGCGTCATGTGCGTTGCCAGCGCCAGGTGAACCGCTTTTCCAGGTTCAAAGGTGGAGAGGGTAATTGCCACACTGATCGCATTGGCTTCCATGAAGGAATGGAAATTAACCGGATCGATCTTCAAACTGCCCGGAGGCGCAACCTGCAAGCAGCGTTTGCACTGGTTGCACGGTTCAAAGTGAATGTGCAGATCGCCGGGTCGTTCTTTGTCATCGACGATAGCGCCAAAAGGACATGCCTCTTTGATGCGCTGGCGGATAGCTTCATCGGGGCACAATTCACCGAACCAATAACGGTCGTAATGGTTGGTATCATGAATGGCGCTGCGCGTCTCTCCCACCATGCAGCCCAGGGCGATGTTCTTGAAGGCAGCGCCAAATCCACAACTGGGATGCCCCTTGACATGAGCAAAATTGACCAGGAAACTGGCATCCTGTATCATACCAGCGACTTTCCACTCTTTGATGTTCTTATACTCACGATGATGAACATAATGATAGGCTTCGTTGATTCCTGCGCTGGGCAGCACCGGGCAACCGAGCACTTCACGAGTATAACCGCGCGTTTCTGATCCGGCGACATCCCAGTCGACATCGGTGACAAAAGGATGACCGCCGCCATCTTTAACCGCCTGAACCACCTTGCGCAGGAACACCGGATGGACTGTGGAATAACCGATGTTGCCGCCGACGTGGGCTTTGATGGCTACCGTCTCTCCCTTGACGCGGTCACGCAGGTGCAGGCGCTCCAGGATCAGGTCTAGCTTGGCAGGCAGCGTCTCCTCAGCTTCAAGACGCGCCTGGCGCGGCGAACCATAATAGACAATACTTTTGGACATGACTCCTCCTTGAACAACGATAATTTTTTAGCTTGGCTTAAAGCGGATGGCATGTATTTTACCCGATAATCTGGAGGATGTTTGTCACTGGCGCGCAGGCAAAAGGGGTGATAACATCGGTCTTCATGCACAACCGTATCACGCAAGGCTACCTGATTTGCCTTTCTGGCACCGTACTGTGGTCCACCACGGGGGTATTGATTCGCTACCTGACCGAGACCTTCCAACTGCCCCCGCTGGTGCTTTCTTTCTGGCGGGATTTGGCTGCGGCATTGGCAGTCTTCATTGCGCTTAGCCTTCTTTCCCGAGAGGCGTTACGCCAGGTGCCAGTTCACTGGGGCTTCTTCATCCTGTATGGATTTGTGTTGGCGGTGTTCAACGCCTTATGGACCACTTCGGTCGATCTAAACGGCGCCGCCGTAGCAACGGTGCTGGCGTACGGTTCGACCGCCTTCACTGCGCTGCTGGGCAGGTGGATTTTCAAGGAAAGCCTTGGGGTCGTCAAAGCCAGTGCAGTGATTCTGAGCCTGACCGGCTGTGCATTGGTTTCAGGCGCGTTCGATCCCTCCGCCTGGCGGGGCAATCCGCTGGGGATAGGCGTTGGGTTGATTTCAGGATTGCTCTTTGCCGTTTACAGCCTGATGGGCAAGGCATCTTCGAATCGGGGCATCAATTCATGGGCAGCCTTGATGGCTTCCTTTGGCTTTGCTGCAGGTTTCCTTTTGCTGTTCAACATGGCAGATGCCGTTATTGCCAGCCGCGCATTCACGCCCAGGCTGTTTTGGCTAAAGGACTCCCTCAGCGGATGGGGTGTGCTGCTCTTCCTGGGCGTCGGACCCACCATTGGAGGGTTCGGGTTATACACGCTCAGCCTGACACGCCTGCCTGCCAGCGTGGCAAACCTGATCGCCACGCTGGAACCGGCTATGACTGCCGGGCTTGCCTACCTCCTCCTGGGAGAGCAAATGAGCAGCGTGCAGCTCCTGGGCGGCGGGCTGATTCTGGCAGGCGTGGTGCTGCTGCGCGCGCTGGAAGGCGAGACCTCGCCGATGACGATCAGGCGCAAAGGTCGCCAGGTTGCCTGAACCCAGTCATTGGAATGAAGCCAAAAAGCTGTCGATTTCCCGGCGGGTGGGAATCGAAGGCTGCGCACCCAGCCGGGTAACTGCAAGGGCGGCGGCAGCATTGGCAAAACGAGCGGCAGCGGGCAACGCCTGACCTTCTGCCAGGGCGACCGCCAGCGCGCCGCAAAACACATCTCCTGCGGCGGTGGTATCCACCGCTGGAACCACAAAGCCTGGCAAGGTGTGCTGTTGATCTGCAGCAGCCAGCTCAGCTCCGGCTGCGCCCAGGGTAATGATGACCACCTCAGGACCCAACGTTTGCAGGAAACGAGCCGCCCGCTGCGCCGACTCGCCCGGCGCCACCGAAAAACCGCACAAGAACTCCGCTTCAACCTCATTGACCACCAGGATGTTCACCCGGCGGAGCACGTCTCTGGCAATGGGCTGCGCCGGCGCCAGGTTGAGCATGATCGTCTTTCCCAAGGCATGAGCGAGTTCAACGCCATAGGCGAGCACGTCGGGCAGGATCTCGTATTGAAAGAGAACCAGGTCAGCCTGGGCAATACACGCCCTGGCGCGATCAAGATGGTCACGGCTCAGGCGATGATTAGCGCCAGGTGCAACTGACAAATAATTCTGCCCGGCTGCGCCTATCATCACAAGCGCCGCGCCGCTGGCAACCCCGGCTTCTACGAAAGTAAACGCAACGCCAACGCCGGCTTGCTTAAGATTGGCAATGACTTGCGTCCCAAAGGCATCATCGCCAACACAGCCAATGAAATCCACGCTTCCGCCAGCGCGGGCAACTGCTACCGCCTGGTTGGCGCCTTTGCCGCCGAAGGTCTGCATGAATTCCGCATTCGGCACCGACTCACCCACCCTGGGCAGGTGATCCATCTTCATGATGAAATCGACATTCGAACTGCCAATGACAACGATTTTTCCTGACATTGCCAATCACCCAAAGAAGTATGTCGCCACGCACAGGCGCGCCAGGGCGCTTGACCAGCCGCCAACCCCGGTGATCCAATCTTCATCAGTGAACATGTGAGGACCATCGACGTCGGCAGAAGGCGGCACGTTGAACTGAAACTGCTCATCGATATCGAACCCGTTACAGATCGATCCTGGGATAGGCGACCAACTCCCGGCAAAGCGGCGACCGATGCCGTAGATCATGCTGTAAGGTTCAGCCTTGCCCTCTGGAATGTCTGCGCGAAACTTGAGCGAGCCGGCAAGCGAATCGGCGGTGATGCCGGCATTCAGACCCGCCAGCCATTGTAGATTCCCTGTCGCCGCCTGGCGCAGACTGCGTTCTCCCAGGAAGCTTTCGAGCTCGATCGCCAGAGCCGCCGCCCAGGCATACGCTGCATTAATGCCGTGCCACAAGCCGCCAAAAGAGAGCAACCCTTCCCCGCTGAAATAACCCGCCGGCAGCAAGTAAAAAGGATTTCGACTGCACGCCGGCAGGAAGTAGCCGGTCGTGAAATTGTAAATTGCCTGGCGCCAGGAGGCGGCTTCGGGATGCTCTGGAAAGAGCCGGCACATTTCGATGAGCGGAATCAAATAATGGGGAAAGGTAGCGCCGGTGTCATGCCCGACGTGATGATGAACCCAGGCTTTTTCGGTGAAGTCTGAAGAGGCAAATGTGTAAAAATGCCCATAAAATTCCCCCTCCGCTTTCTCTTTGGGCACCTGGCGCTGCAACACCTGGCGGGCAAAGGCGACAGCATCTTCACGATATGCCGCTCTACCGGCAAGGAATAGCTCCAGTGCGCCCCAGGCGAGTAGCAGCAGGTCGCGGGTCATCCATTCTGCCGGCTTGACAAAGCCAGGCGGCGCGCCATGCGCAAAGGCTGAAAACCCCTCTTCTAATGGCTTTGCTGTCTGCAGCCATTTATACCCATTCTCAGCCCTGCCAAGATATTCAGCGCTTTTTTCGGGATGGGTTTCCGAAAGCAGGCGGGAAGCATGCGCCAAAGCCACCATGCTTTGCATCACATCATTCGGCAAGACGCGCAGCGCCGTTGGTATTTCATGCACCATGGCGCCGCGGCCAAAGCCCAAGGACTCTGCCTTATCCTGGCAGTCTGCCAGATACTGGCAGCCATGGATGATCTGGCGCGTCAGCCGTTCCACATCAGTCGGTTCCAGCCAGGAATAGCCGTATTCGAGCAGGTCGCACAAGCCGATCAGGGCAGAGGCATGGCTGTTGACCTCACGCAGCCAACTGCCGCAATCCTTCCAGCCGCGCTGACCACGCGCCTGGCGGGCTCTTTCTTCCATCTGATCCAGGGCAACGAGGCGGATTGTCTCGCGCCACAGCAGGTTGCGTTCCACTTTGAAAGCATCGCTGGCGTACAATTCCTGACCAGCGTCTGACACAATCAGCCGATAGGTCCCTGGGAAATTCAGCGCTGAAAAATCCATCACCCACCAGTGAGACCCCCAGGTTTCGCCCCAGTATTCAACCTGCCCCTGATAAGCGCAATGGGCTGAATCGATTTCTAGCACCTTAAAGACCGCTGCGGGGGGGACGCCATCACGGGCAGTATTCCGCAAGATGGCGCGCATGGGATTACCCAGGTCATAACCGATTTGAGAATACAACAAGCCGGTAATCGATTTCACGCCTACTCCTTGCATATCAAGATGGCATCAGCGTTTTGAGCTGACGATAACCAATGACCTGCAACCCGCTCTGCTGGATGAACCGACGCATTTCTTCACTGGTAAAGACGCTGTAATCGCCATAGCGGCTTTGCCAATCTGGCGTGATGGCGCGCAGTTCGGTCGTGTCTTTGGAAGGGTGAATGATGAAGTGCGTGACGCCAGGCTCTAGCCCCGATAAGACCTGTTTGGCAAGCGCCATGCGATTCAGAGGCTGATCGAGCGGCAGCCCAATGATGTGATCCAGCAAAGGCATCCCCATGGCTTCCAATTGCTGGACAACCGAGACCGCCATCGCCGCGCCGGAGGCATCCATCCCCAGGCGGCGGTATCCTTGCTCATCCAGGCGCAGGATCATTGCCGGCAGCTTGTTCTCCAGCGCCACCTGAATATAGCTGGCGACAAACTTTGGATGAGCCACCGTGCCCATGTGGGTATCCACATGCGTCAGGTCGATGCCTGCCTGCTGCGCCAACCGCACCTGGAGGCGCAACTCAGCGAGGACGGCTTCCGGCTGGGCATGTTCATGCACTGCTTCCCGCGTCATTGGCAAGTAACCCAACTCATCCAGTAAACCGGAAGCCGGGTCAGCGGTGGAAACCGGTCTCCAGCGGTAGGAACGCCATTCGCAATTCAACGTGAGGTGGACGCCCATATCAGCCCGCGGGTTCCCCCGGCACAGGTCAGCGGCTGATGGAAACCAGCTACACGGCACCATGGTTGCTGCGGAGGAAATCAAACCAAAATCCAGCAGGTCGCGGTAGGCATCCACCGAAGCCTGGCACATGCCAATGTCATCGGTATGGATGATGACCAACCGGTCTTGAGGGCTAAAGCCCAACTTTTTTAATACAGGGTTTGGCTCCATTTAATGATCTCCGAAAGAGGCTGAACAGTTATTTCATGCTGGCTTCTTTGCCAGGACGACCAGGCGGCGCGAGTCAGCGGAAAACGGCTGTCCCTCCAATCCGCCGTACCAGGCGTGTAGCTCTAAACCAGCGCTTTGAAGCATATGATGCATTTCTGTGAGATTGTACAGCCTGACCGAAAACGGCGCATCCCGGCGGACGCCCTCCCGGATGATGATTCGCCGATTGCGCCACTGCCCGGTCAGGCTGTCGAAAGTATTGCGGTCTATCATCAGGTTGCCATCTTTTTCGGTCACGATACCTGGGGCGAGGTACTTCGCCGCCGCATCGCGATTCATACTATCGGTGATGAAAAGTCCGCCGGGGCGCAGGGCGCGGGTTACATTTCGCAAGACGAGCAGGTTTTCTTCATCATCGAAATAACCAAAAGAAGTAAAAAGCAGCATGACGCGATCAAAAGCCGCATCGAAATCAACTTGACGCATATCGCCCTGCAGATAGGTCACCGAAACGCCGCGCGCCAGCGCATCCTCTCGGGCAAGTTCCAAAAAACCGGCGGAATAATCAACGCCGGTCAAGCGGTGCCCCTGGGCTGCCAGGCGGTTGGCATGCCGCCCAAACCCGCACGCTAGGTCAAGAATATCCATTGGAGGATCGAGCGCCAGCAATTTGACCAGAGCAGCGACCTCGGCGTCCGAGCGCTCATCCGTCAACGTCTCGCGGTAAAAATACAGGTAATCATCCACCTGGAACACAGCGTCCAGGTCGAACAGGGGGTTATGCAAATCAACTTCAGCCATCTTGGTATGAGTCCTCGACTTTCTTTGAAACAACATCCCGGCGGGGAAACGTCCCGTCAAGGCGCAAGAGGCGGGCAGTCCATTTTGCCAGCTTTTTCAAGCTATTATCCAACCGCTCAATAGGACAAATGAAATTATATAATAGGTGGCAGAAAAGTTCATGTTAATAAAAGTGCACCAACGGTTCAACGCGTGTCTCGATTTGAATTCTGTTATTATAGACGGCAGGATGCCACCCTCTAAACCAGACAGACACCCACCGACTCAATGAACATAATATTCATCTTTGAGTCGCCCTACATTCAGCTATAATAGAGCTGTCGGGGATGCAATCCCTGGAACATTCCACCTGAGGATAACCGCTTATGCCTAAAATTGCCTTTATCGGAGCTGGCAGCACGGTCTTTGCCAAGAACCTGCTCGGCGACATCTTGAGCTTTCCGGAACTGGCTGAGTCGACGATCAGCCTGATGGATATAGACGAAACACGCCTGCGTACCACCGAGCTGGTAGCCCAGCGCATCGCCAAAGCGGTGGGCGCGCACCCTAAGATCGAGGCGCATACCGACCGCCGCGCCGCGCTGGAGGGCGCCAACTATGCCATCAGCATGTTCCAAATCGGCGGCTATCGCCCCAGCACGGTAATCGACTTCGAGATTCCCAAGAAATATGGCTTACGCCAAACGATTGCCGACACGCTGGGCATCGGCGGCATCATGCGCGCCCTGCGCACAATCCCGGTCATGTTGGACATGTGCCGGGACATGGAAGAAGTTTGCCCAGAGGTCACCTTCCTGAACTACGTCAACCCAATGGCGATGCTGATGTGGGCAGTCAACCGCGCTAGCAAGGTCAAGAATGTGGGCTTGTGCCACAGCGTCCAGGGGACCGCCATCCAGCTTGCCAATGACATTGATGTGCCTTTCGAAGAAATCAACTACGTTTGCGCCGGCATCAATCACATGGCGTTCTATCTCAAGTTCGAGCGCCGGCTGCCGGATGGCACTGTCCAGGACCTGTATCCCCGCATCAGGCAGGTCATCGAGATGGGTAAAGTCCCCGACTGGAACCGGGTGCGGTACGAGATGCTCAGACGCTGCGGTTACTTCGTCACCGAATCCAGCGAGCACTTCAGCGAATACACCCCCTGGTTCATCAAGCGCGACCGACCCGACCTCATCGAGAAATTCAACGTGCCTTTAGATGAATACATCCGCCGCTGCGAGGTGCAGATCGCCGGCTGGGAAGTGACCAAGGATACCATCGAGAACCCTGACACGCCCGTTGACGAAGCGGCAGTCCGTCAGAAGATTCTGGCAGCCGGCGGGACCGAGATGGACGCCCACTGGACGCTCTACCAGGCAACCCACTTCGACGAGATCGAGCAATCGCATGAATACGGCTCGTATATCATCCACAGCCTGGAAACGGGCATCCCCAGGGTCATTTATGGCAACGTGGCTAACCATGGACTGATCGACAACCTGCCTGCCGGCTGCACGGTAGAAGTGCCCTGCCTGGTGGACAAGAACGGCATCCAGCCGGTGCACATCGGCAGCTTGCCGCCGCAGCTTGCCGCCATGATTCAGACGAACATCAACGTGCAAGCCTTGACCGTCGAAGCCGCGCTGACCGGCAAACGGCAGCACATCTACCACGCCGCAATGCTCGACCCCCATACCGGCGCCGAGCTCGACCTTGAGCAAATCTGGAACCTGGTGGACGACCTGGTCGAGGCGCACGGCGATATGCTGCCAGCCTATCACTAAGCAAACACGTTGACGGCATGTCCGCTGATCTCCAAAAAGCGCAGCAAATCCTGGCGTGAAATCACCAGGGTCGCGGTGTTCACCAGCGGGTGGCAGAGGTAGGCTTCGGCAGACCAGATTTCTGCATCCACCCAAAACTCAACCCGGCGCTCTACATCGTTGATCAAACCAAGAATGGTCACCGCGCCGGGAGTCAGCCCCAAGAGTTCTCGCAGGCAACCCTCAGAGCCGAAGTGAAGCTTGTGAGCCTTGAGCTTCTCGCCCAAGGCTCTTAAATCCAGCTTCTTTTCGCAATGGGTGGTCACCAGGAAATAACGGGACCGCTTTTTGTCCGTCAGGAAAAGGTTTTTGGTGCTCACCCCCGGCATGGGCGGGCGGTAAAGCTCAGCCTGTTCACAGGTGTAAACGGGCGGATGCGCAACGCGCTGGAAGGCTATGTCATGAGATTCCAGAAAATGAAGCAGCTCATCTTCGGTTAGCAGCGCCATACAGCCACCATGATCGCCTGATCTACCACCGGGCGTGGTGTTCTTCGGCAAATCCAATCAAGTTTTCGATCTCGATCCGCTCACCTTCATCAGTGAGAACCGATCCGGAATACCTGCCGAACATCTGGTGAACTTCGCTGAAGATGATTCCCAGGTTCGTGCGCGCCAGGCGCTCTTTGAAAGGTGTGAATTCCAGGGACAACCTGCCTTCCGAGTCGCTAAAATGCCAATGCCTCATGTAGTCGCCGGGGATGTAGTCGAACTTTACCTGACCCAACTTATGGACTTTTCCATTTAGCACCAGGCAATTTTCCGTCGCGGCAGAAAGGTCGCCAAATCCGCAGCCCAAATTGAGCCCCAGAGTCCGGCGATCGGGCAGATAACCCGAGGCGCTTGCCCAATTCCAAAAGCCGCGGTACTCCCAAACGCCGCGCCCCCAATCCAAGGAGCCTAAGGACGTTGATGGGTCAAGCGTTTCTCGAATCTTGCCGTAACGCAGTTCGCCGCTCGCTGGCAGGCAGTTGATTTTACGATTGAAGTAAAAACGGTTCTTGCCGATTGGAATCACGATATTCATCGATTCATGAGCTGGCGGACAAGCCAGGACCATTTCGGCTTCGATTCCCCGCCCTTGATGAAAGCCCTTCCAAGAAACTGAGATGCGGCGGGCGCCAGGCTCGGCGATAAAATGCAGGCGGGCGCGCGAATCTTCGAAGATGCTCTCCCCTGCCTGGCTGTTACGTGGCAGAATGACGCCTTTTGCCAGTGGAATGACCAAGCCTTCTTCGTGCAATTCGCCCGAATTGAAATCCAATACATAGACAAAGATATTCCCGGCATAGCCAAGGTCAGCAATGGTAGCAGAGAAAAAACGCTGCGGAGTAAAAACAGCGTAATAATCCCAGCGCTTGATTCGCAAAGGCTGTAAAAACCGCAGGCGATAGAAGCGAGCTTGTTCCAGATTACAATCCAGCAATGGCTGAGGCGACCAGCCTACTTGAAGCAGGCGACCTTTTTCATCCAGTAACTTGCCAGGATCAACGATCAATTTTTGTTCCAACCTCACACCTCCTGCTGTTCGAAAATTGCGATGGCAAACAAAAGACAAACCAGGCAAAGCACCAGCGTGGCAGCCAGCGCCCCGCCATTCCACACCTGTGGAGGAGTTCCTGCGCCCAATTGAGCTGCCCATCCGGATAACGCTCCGGGAAAGAACGAACTCGCCGCCGGCAGGCTGCCGATGAGCAGCAGCGCTACCGACCCCGCCAACGCCGCACCTGCAGCGACGCTGGTAGTCGCTCCAATGACACTACCGAGGAGCGTAATTGCAACAAAGGGAAGCAGCCAAAGATACAGCAAGGCAGAAGCGGATAGCCAAACGTTCCAATCAGATGCTTCAAACAAGACCGCGGTGTAAGACCCGGCGCCAATCATTGCCAGCAGAAGACCCCCCAGATAAACCGACGCCTGGGTAACGAATTTACTTACGATAAACGCCCAGCGGTTCATCGGCTTGCTCAATATCAAGGCAGCCGTGCCGCTCTCTTTTTCCCCCGCCACTGCGTTCATGCCCAGCAGGACCGCCAGCAGAAAGCCAAACTGAGTGATGTTCTTGTGGTACTGGGCAAACGCATCGGCGACCGATGGCGGAGGCACCAGACTGGCAAACTGCTCGCCGCCTGGTATTAAACCAAGGAGCTGCGGCGTAAAGTAAGCCATCAAAGGCGAAGCCATGCCAAATAAGCCAAATACTGCTGCCACCACCAGGATACGCCGGGTGCGCCATTGCTGCAAGAACTCCTTGCGCAGCGCAGCCAGGAAAACTGCCCACTCCTGAGCAAGCGGCGCGGCTGAATGGATTGCCGGCGGGCTTGACGTGAAACGCCAAAATAGCCAGGCAGCGCCGGGAAGCAGGCAAAGGGCAAAAGCGCCTTCCAACAGCCAGGGATTGAGATTTTTAGCAAGCAGCCAGACCGCCGCGGCATCGACTGTCGTGTGATACAGGATTGCCAGCAAGATGTATCCTGCGCCGCGCAACCGGTTATATTTCGATCCGGTTGGCGAAAAAGCCTGCAGGACGATCACAGAAAAAATCACTTGAAGCCCAAGCGCGATGAGGCGTTCCAGCAAAGGCAGCATGGCATTCCAGGGAGACGCCAGGAGCGTGTTGAGCTGTAGCTCCAGCGTCTGGCGCTGTTCGGGCAATAACGGCAAGGCTTGTAGATCAGATCCCGAGAGAGGCAGCAAGGCGCTGAAGGTGGCGGCGACCATGACGCCGCCAAAAACCATCGCTTCAAGCCCGCCATGACCCAAACCGAGCATGACGCCATGCTCCAGCGCCCGATAACGGCGCAGCAAAGCAAAGCCAGCAGCCCGAGCCAGCTCCTCGCATAACCCGGCGGTTAAGCCGGCTACCAGGGCTGTTTGCCAGAGCGGTGGATTGTCCAGGCGACCTGCCCCAGGCAAAATGCCCCATTCTGCCAGGCGCTCGTTAAGTGGAAGATGCACCGCCTGCGAAGCCGCAAAGGTGAGCATACCGGCGCAAAACAGAAGCCATGGAAGGCGGAATCGACGACGTAAGCTGGCAGCCAGGATTGGCGGCAGGGAGATCATCAATCCAATCGACAGCAGATATGCTGAGATTAACATAGCACCCCGATCACGCGCTCACCTTCAAGAAAATTTCTTCTAACGTCGGGCGCACCCACTCATAGCGGCGAATGATGAGTCCAAATTCCAGCGCCAGAGGCAAGAGCTGACGCCGGGCAGCCTCCTGATCGCTGACTGCCACGCGCAGCACGAGCTGGTCCTGGCTTACCTCAGCCACCCAGGGCTGGCTGCGTAACGCTGCCAGGAACCGCTCCGGCAAGGGGTGATTCTCCGGCTCAACCTCAATCTCGACAGCGCTCACCGCATAGCGGGACAACAGGTCATCTCGCTCAGATACCAGCACCAGGCGACCGGCGCGGATGATGGCAACGTGATCGCACACCCGCTCGATATCTGCCAGGATATGACTGGAAAGGAACACCGTTACCCTGCCGCGCAGGCGAGAAATCAATTCCAGGACTTCGTAACGCCCGGCTGGATCGAGCGAACTGGTCGGTTCATCCAGCAGCAACACTGGCGGATTATGCAGCAACGCCTGGGCAATGCCCATGCGCTGTATCATCCCGCCTGAAAACCCGCCAATGCGCCGACGCGAGGCGGTTTCAAGCCCTACCAGTTCCAGGGTTTGGCTGATACTCTGGCGAAGTTCGCTGGCTGATAAGCCAAACAACCTGCCGCAATAGGTCAGATATTCAAGCGGGGTCATCCAGGAGTAAAAAGCCGGCGACTGAGGAAGATAGCCAAAGGTTCGGCGGGCAGAACTATCGGCATTGGTCGTCTCGATGCCGCAAATCCAGGCTTTGCCGCGCGTGGGATGCGCCAGTCCGGCAAGCATTCGAATGGTTGTCGTCTTGCCAGCGCCGTTGCGCCCCAAAAAACCGAAGATGCTGCCGCGGGGCACGCTTAACTCCAGCTCCTCAACGGCTTTGACCTCGCCAAAGTAGCGGGTCAATCCCTCGCAACGAATGGCAGCTTCAGCCGGAGGCGACATCAAGACTGCATCTTCCATGCATCATTCCCTGCCAGGGTTTACTCCTCTTTGCGGGCAAAGAGAAAGTAAATGATTGGTCCAAAAATTTCCAGCAACAAGATCACCAACACCCAAACCCATTTTGACCCCCAGCGCACCTCAGGCTGGCGAGATAAATCCACCAGAGCGTAAATCTGAAGTCCAAGCTGGAGAACGATGATTGGAATCAACAGCGGAATTAGCTTTTCTAAATCCAATGCAGGCTGCATAGCCACCTCCTCAGACCGCTCCCTTCCGGGCTACAAGGGCAATGAAGTCCTGTGGACCTGTTTCCATCCCGCCGGACAGATCGAGAAAGAAGCGGACATCGTTGTAACCATGTTGTTCCAGTAAAAGGCGGTATTCTTCTACGGTATAAGCCTGGTAACTGGCAGCATAGCTGGAAACTGTTCCCGTAGCAGCGTCAACGACATAATAACGCCGGGTGGCGACGCTGGACTGCTCGTCCCAGAAGCCCTCTTCCAGTAGCAGGTGGGGCTGATTTGAGAACAGACCGCTTTGCCGGGCTGACCAGGTTGAGGCGTCATGCCCAATCTGCCAGACGGTATCAAAGGTGTGAACTTCTAACAGGAGCAATCCGCCGGGCTTCAACGCCTGGAACGCCTTATCCAGCACCAAACCTGCATCCTGGGGACTGAAGACATTGAATTCACCATATATTAACATCACCAAATCATAGTCGCTTCCATAATCAGCCAGGCGCAGGTCCTGCTCCAGGTACGAACAAGCGAGGTTCTTGCTCAGAGCCGTCTGGCGGGCAAACTGGATCGAAGCCGGTGAAAAATCGATGCCGATACAGGTGTGCCCCAGCTCAGCCAGACGGTTGGTGTATAAGCCAGGACCGCATCCCAGGTCCAGGATGTGGGAAGGCTTTTCGACAAGCAGGTCGCAATGGATCCAGCCAACATGGTGGTTTATGGTCGTGAAACGGCGGCTGGCGGCATCATGCTCCTGCGAAAGGTGCTCGCGCAGCATCCGCTGGCTAAACTCGATATCATTCCAGGGGATGTTATCGCCCTCTTCCCAAGGGGTTGGCGGCACTTTACGGTTGATGATATCGATCAAATTCATTGCAAGATGTTAACCCAAAACTGGCAATCAAACGCTGTAAATACGGAAAAATATCGCAAAAAATACGTAGTAATACGTATGTTGCGAAACATTGCTAACGGATACACTCATTTCATCATAAAGAAATTTTCAAAATTCATGATATGAAAGGAAAGGATATGAAAGTCAAGAGATTAATTCAATGTTTACTCGTTCTCACATTGCTTCTCGGAGCGATTGGCTCGGTCGTCCGGCCCCTGGCGCCTGATCAGGTTCATCTGACGGCTATGCAACGCTCCGAGACCCTGACAATGGCATTGACTTTAGAACAGGCATTACCGCTTTCCAGGGGAGGAGTGGACTCCCTGCGGGTGGGTTGGAACTCCTGAGAGATAAGATATCACTTCTGTAACAACAAAGGACGGGTATCGAGGGGGGACATTCTTTCCCCCTTCAATGCCCGTCCTGGTCCGACATAACCCGATCTCAGGAAAATAGTCAAGTCAGGAGCTAATCGATTTGCTCGACCAGGTAATTCTGGATGCCCATTTGTCGCACCTGATCTAATTGGGCTTCGAGCCAATCGACATGGTCTTCTTCATCGGTTAAGATCGCCTCGAGCAGCTCACGGGTACCGTTATCGCTGACTTCGACTGCCAGGCGAATGCCCGCGTTATAAGCCTTCACCGCATCCAGCTCAGACGCCAGGTCATTCTTGAGCTGGGCTTCAACATCTGCGCCGATAGACATTTTCTTCAAGTTGCTCACGATCGGCGTCCCTTCCAGGAAGAGCAACCGCCCAATGAGCTTTTCGGCATGGCGCATCTCCGTGATGGCGCGCTCTTCCACCGCTTTGTGGAGGCGTTCGTAACGCCAGTTGTCACACATCTCAGAATGAACCATATACTGGTTGATCGCCGTAAGCTCATCGGCGAGAAGGTCGTTCAAAGTTACAATGATTCGGTCGTTTCCCTTCATAAGTCATCCTCCTGATAGGTAATTATACTTGAAAATTAAGAATAGCTGAGTTTAGGACGCCCGGCGTTGCGCGATTCTAGTAATTCCTGAGCGCCCCTGATTTTTATCCACTCGGTTACTTAGAGGTTCTCAGGTTTCAAGGCTATAATCATAGATATTCCTGTAGATAGAAAGATGAAATGATGACCTCGAAACCAATTCTTTACCTGATTATCAATAATCATTTCGACCCGATGTGGCGGCGATGTTGGGAAAAGCGCTTCACCTTCGACGGAAACGTTTTTATTTCTTATGCCGACCTGGAGGAATTTTACCTGCTCGATAACCTCGATCTGGCTCGCCAATTTCCAGATTACAAATTCGAGGCAGAGTTCACCCTGGTGATACAAAAATTCCTGGAACGTCACCCTGAACGGTTGGAAGAGCTGCGCCGGCTCAATCAACAGGGACGCTTTGCAATTACGGGAGGCGGTCAGGTTATCACCGACGCTAACATGATCCTGGGGGAAAGCCTGGTGCGCAATTACCTGCTGGGTCTGCTGTGGGTAGAAGATACTTTTGGGCAAAAGACTCATTTGGCAGTGCGCAATGACGCCTTTGGCAACTCGGCGCAATTACCTCAAATCTTACGCGGCTGCGAGATTAGCTGGGCGACCGGCATGAGCTATACGCCTGCCCAGGGATTGTACTGGCGCGGGCTGGATGGAAGCACGATTTTGCATGCTTCCATCCCAATTGCCGGGCAGGGCGGCGGCAATTTTAAATATCCTCCCTGCCCTGCCTGCCGCGGGGCGGGCGGCAATTGCACCCTCTGCAGTGGGCGTGGCATCTCCCCTGAGATGCGCTCAGCCCTGCCAGAAGCGGTCGATCCTGATGCCTTCACCGCCATGGGATGCGCCCGAATCATGCTCTCGCCTGAGGAGTTACTGCCCAACCCAGAGCTGCCAGCCTGGGCGGAAAAGATGCGGGCACAGTATGATGTGCGCTTCGCACTGGAAGAAGACCTTCTCCCCCATGTGCGGCGCTGGCTTGAACAAGTTGACCAGCCGCCTGCCGAGGCGCTGCACCCAGGCGTGGAGTTGAATCCGAACAATACCGGCTGCCTGGTCACGCGCATCCGCGCCAAACAAACGGCGCGCAAGCTGGAATATGCTTTGCTCAGGGCGGAATTCCTGGCAGTGCAGGCAAGGCTGCAAGGCGCAGGCTATCCTCAGGCGGCGTTGCAAGAAGCCTGGCGTAACCTTCTATATTGTGGATTCCACGATGCTATCACCGCAACCCACGTGGACCCCGCTTACGAAGAACTGCAACAGTATTGGAAAAAGGTGGAAACCAGCAGCCAGGCAATCCAGCAACAGGCGCTGACCAGATTGCTGAGCGATAACGCCGACGTGATATCGGTGATCAATTCAACCGGGGGTGCGAGCACCCAGCCCGTCAAAGTCTTGCTTGCCGCAGGTCATGAACCCGCTGCATTGCGAGATGAAGCGGGTCAGGCAGCGCGCCTCATCGAGCAGCGAACAACCGCTGAAGGGCAGGTGGAATTGACTTTCCTGGCAGAGGCGGTCGCTGCTCATGGAGCGAAATATTACCACATCGAGCAGCAACCTGGCTTTCAGCCAGCCAGCGTGAGTTACGCTGACGTCCAATCGCCGGTCAGCATCGAAAACCAGCGCTTCAGAATCGAAGCTGATAAGAACGGCCTCCGTTTAGTGTATGATAAAAGGTTACGCCGCAACATCCTGCAGGCAGCCAGCTACCGCCCGCTTGAGCTGATTCTAGAACATGACGAAGGTTCGCCCTGGGCAACCCTGCACCCTGACCAGAGCCGCCTCCCGCTGTCCGGTCACATGCACCTGGAAAGCATCGAACAAGGTGAAAACCTGGCGCGCCTGCAAATCCGTCTCGACCCGCCCTTCCGGGGAGGCTACGTCAGCCGGGGAGTGATGGGGCGGATGACCGTCACGCTGGTCGAGGGATTGGAGCGCATCGACTTCCAGGCGAGCCTTTACTGGGATACCTTCAACCACCGCTTACGTGTGGCGATGCCCATCCCAGCCGTGGGGCGTCACTGGTACGAAATCCCCTACGGGATGCTAGAGCGTCATCCCTATCAGCCAACCTTCGCCTGGGCGGGCGCGAATGGCGATTGGGCTGCCATCAACTGGGCAGGATTGGAAACGCCGGATTTCAGCCTGGCGCTCTTTAACCAGGGCATACCATCTTACCGCATCGAGCCTGAGGCAGATGGCAGAACGGTGATTCTGCTCTCATTGCTACGCAGCCCCGCCATACCCACCTACCTGCATGAGCCGGAATTTTACAGCATGACGCTCTATGACGGCATGCGCGATGCTGGCGAACACGATTTCCAATTCGCCATCGCCGCCTATCTGGGTCCCCTGGCAGAAAGCCCGGTCATCTCAGAAGCAGAGAGTTATAACGCCGGCTTGCTGGCGCTGGCAGGACGTGTGAGCCTGGCAGACTTCCCCCGCCTGACCGGAGAAGGCGGTCGCATTGCCGCAGTCAAGTGGGCAGAAAAAGGCGAAGCTGTCATCTTGCGGGTGGTCGAGACGCGCGGACAAGATAGCGAGGTAACCATCGACCTGCCGTCTTGGACGGGTGAAGTTTCAAGCGTGAATCTGTTGGAAAGGCAGGAGATGCCCCTGGATACTTCAGGCGGCAAATGCCGCCTGAAGTTACGCCCCTGGGAAATTGCCACACTGCGGCTTCAGTTTTCAGTCTGAGTTCAGGCTAGCAGGGCAGCCTTTAATCCGGGCACCAGCTCAGCGCCGACCGGCGCGGTGATGGAGGAGCCTTTGAAATCGTCGCCAATCGGCTCACACCGCCCGCCCAGGATGGGCGCCAGGAACGCCTCAGCCACGGCGTTGAAAGACAGGCGATTTTCTGGTCGGGCAAAACCGTGACCTTCATCGGGATAAAGGATGTAAGTCACCGGGATGTTCTTTTGCTGCATCGCCTGGATGATCTGGTCTGATTCAGCCTGCTTGACGCGCGGGTCGTTAGCGCCCTGACCAATCAACAACGGGCGTCGGATTTGATCAGCATAAGTGAGCGGCGAATGCTCCACCAGCAGCGCTCGACCTGACTCGGTCGAAGGATCGCCCACCCGGGTCGAAAACAGCTTGAACATCGGCTTCCAGTAAGGCGGGATCGTCTCGAGCAGCGTCATCAGGTTGGAGGGACCGACGATATCCACGCCGCAGGCAAAGGTCTCTGGCGCGCGAGTCAGACCCAGCAGCGTGGCATAACCGCCAAACGAACCGCCCATGATGGCTACCTTCTGCGAATCAGCGATGCCAGCCTGAATTGCCCAATTGACCCCATCGAGCAGGTCATTGAGGATTTTGCCGCCCCATTCATGATCCCCGGCGTTGGTAAACGCTTTGCCAAAGCCGGTAGAAGCTCGGAAGTTGACGCTCAACACTGCATAGCCCCGGTTTGCCAGCCATTGATGGTAGGGATCATACCCCCAGGCGTCGCGCCCCCAGGGACCGCCATGTACCATCAACACAGTCGGCAAAGGATGATCCGGCGCCAGGGCTGAACCATAGACTGGCGGCAGCGTATAATAGCTGACCAGGTTCAAACCGTCGCGGCTGGGAATGATCACCGCGTGCATGCGGCTGAGCGGCAATCCTTCCAGGTCCTTGCGGTTGGTGAACAGGAAAGCAGCCTTTCTCGATGTGTGATCATACAAATAATATGGCAGGGGACCGTTATCTTTTTCATACGCCACGACCCACCAATGGTCATCCAGGCTGCGGCTGATGACGTGCAAATCCCCGCTATCCACCGAGGCAAGATACTCCAGGTCAGGCGCGATGGCAGGATCCAACACTTTCCAGCTTAACCGTTCGTAATTGAAAGCCACTGCCTGGGGCGTTTTCTTGAAAGGGTGTTCCAACCCCTCGCCGACATCGGCGCGCGGGTCCTCCGCCAGCAGAGATTGCTTCCGGCTGGTCAAATCCAGCGAATACAAAGCCGCTGTGTTACGCCCACGGCTGTCGGTAAGATACATGACGTTGCCCTCATGGTCAAAGCCCACCAAGCCCGTCGTCAGCATGTCTTCAGCCGGGACTTCCATGAATAATTCCCATCCATCCGCTACAGGCTGAAACCAATTCATCCCGCCATCTTCCGTCATGGCAAAACCCAGCCGTAAGCGGAACTGCTCATCAACAGCAAAGTTCACAAAGCGGTCATTTTGCTGCACCAACGTGCGCTCGCCCGTATCCAGGCGCAGGCGGTAGAGATCATGGAATTGAGGGACGCGGTCGTTGGTCGCGACCATGATCTCGTCAGGAAACAGCGGGCTGATCTTTTCCAGCCGCGCCTGCACTCCCTCGTAGGGGGTGAGGTCCTTGATTTCGCCGGTGGAAAGGCAGGCGGAATAAATCCGCCAGTTTTCGTCGCCGTTCTTGTCCTGACCATACAGGATGTGATCGTTGGTGTATGCCCAATCATAGAAACGAATACCGCGAAAGGTATCCTTGGTGATTGGTTTAGCAGCCGCAGGGTCCTCCCGCGGACCAACCCAAACATTGAGCACGCCATTTACCGGCGCAAGGTAGCTGATGTATCGTCCATCCGGACTAAGACGCACCATCGCTTTATCGGGGTTGCCGAAGAATATTTTGCGAGGGATCAAGGGAATCGGGTTCATTTGCACTCCTTGTAAAACTGTTTAGTAACCTTCACAGAGTCGAAGCGGAAATCCGACTTAACTGACTGACATGCGGTAGAAAGGCAAGGCTGATTCCATCAAGCCAACCTACAGAATTATACAGGCGTATTGTACTATTCGTAACGCAGCGCTTCCACGGGTTCGAGGCTGGCAGCGCGGCGTGCAGGATAGAACCCAAAGAAGAGCCCCACCGCAGCAGAAAAGAGCGTGGCTAATAAAATCGCATCGCTTTCAATGATGGGGATGAAATCAACGCCGCGCCGGGTGGCAATCTCTCCCACGACCCAGGAAATGACCCAGGCGAGGATGATGCCCAGGATGCCGCCAATCAGGCTGAGCAGGGCGGACTCGGAGAGGAATTGAATGAGGATATCCCGCTTACGCGCGCCAACGGCTTTGCGCAAGCCAATTTCGCGCGTGCGCTCGCTGACGGTGACGTACATGATATTCATGATGCCAATCCCGCCCACCAGCAGCGAAATGCCGCCAATCCCGCCGAGGAAAATCGTCATAATAGACGTGATCGTTTGAGTCACGTTCAGAATATCCTGTTGAGTCAGGACAGTGAAGTCAGGCTCATTGATGGCGGTGCGATGGCGGACAGTCACAATTTGGGTCAACTCATCTACCGCTTGGTCAACCAGGTCAGCTCGGGCGGCTTGTATATAAATGATGTCAACCTGGTCGCGCGTCTGACGGCGGAGCAAACGCGTTTGCGCGGTCGTCAGCGGGATGAGCACCTGGTCATCCTGGGAACCAAAATTGCTGCCGCCTTTGCTTTCCAGGACGCCAACCACCCGAAAGGGCTGGTTCTCGATGCGAATCGTTTCGCCCACCAAATTATCGGTGCGCCCGAAGACACTGCGCGCCACCTCGCTGCCCAGAACAGCCACCGCCGAGCGCTGGCGTAAATGAGCCGCCGTTATAAATTGACCTTCCGCCATGATCTGGTTACGAACGATAGCATATTCGGGGGTTACTGCCATGAGAGTCGTGCCGACCTGCTCCCCGCGCTGCGAAACCCGGCTGCGACCCTGGATGACCGGAGCAACATAGAGAATGGATGGCGCCTGCGAGGCGTCTGAAAGGGCATCGGCATCTCCCAGCGTCAGCGGCCGGGGATTGCGCACATCCCTGCCGCCGGCAGTGAGAAAGATCAAATTGGTGCCAATGCTGTAAATCTGGTTATCGATAGCAACTTGCGCGCCGCGCCCGATTGCCAGCATGGCAATGACCGCCGCAACGCCAATCACAATGCCCAGGATGGTCAACGCTGAGCGAAGCTTATTGACTGTCAGGCTTTGCAATGCTTCATAGAACACTTGCACCAGGTTCATGCCGACTCCTCCAAAAGCCCATCCCGCAAGCGAATCACCCGCTGCGTGTGAGCGGCTACGGCGGGATCATGGGTTACAATGATCACCGTCATGCCAGTCTCCCGGTTGAGCCTGGTTACCAGTTCGATGATTTCTGCGCCGGATTTGGAGTCCAGGTTGCCAGTTGGCTCATCCGCCATCAGGATGGAGGGATGGTTGACCAATGCTCGGGCGATGGCAACACGCTGCTGCTGTCCGCCCGAAAGTTCGGATTGGTGATGACTTACTCTATCGGCAAGCCCAACTTGCTTCAAGACTTCCAGCGCGCGCTCACGCCGTCCCCGCTTCATCCCAGAGTAGCGCAAAGGCAGCTCGACATTTTCCAGGGCGCTGATGCGCGGCAGTAAATTGAAGGATTGAAAGACAAAGCCTACTTTCCGGTTGCGCACTTCCGCCAGCTTATCATCCGATAAGCCAGAGACCCTTTCCCCGTCCAGGTAATAGTCTCCGCTGGTGGGACGGTCAAGGCACCCCAGGACGTTCATCAAGGTTGATTTTCCAGAACCTGAGGGTCCCATGATGGCAATCATCTCGCCGCGGCGAATCGTAAAGGAAACGCCGCACAGCGCGTGCACTTCTACCTTCCCCATCCGGTAGGTCTTGACCAGGTTTTCGGCGACGATGACATCGTCAACGCTCATGGCTGCCCCGAATCCTGAAAATCACGGTTTTGCCGGACGCCCTCCGGCTGCCCGCCAGAAAAAAGCGGCGCTTCCAGCGCAATCTCATCGCCTTCTCTCAGCTCATCGGAAATGACCTCGCTGGCTGTATCAGAAGTAGCGCCCACCTGTACAAAAATCTGCTCGGTGCCGCTGGGGGTAATGCGGTACACAAAGCGTTTGCCGTCAGTCTCTTTGATCGCCCGGTTAGGCAACTGCAGCACATTGTCCCGCTCGCTGACGCGGATATTAGCCACCGCGGTCATGCCGGGTTTGACCTGGGCATCGGCATCCAACAGCCGGACGGTGACCGTAAAACTGACCACTCCCTGCAGATTTTGCCCCACCTGGCTGATTTCATCAACCACGCCTTGATAGGTTTTATCCAAGATGGCATCAAAGGTAACGCTCACTGGCTGCCCCACCTGCACCTGGAAAACATCGACCTCGGACACCTGTAGATCAACGAACAATGCGGACAAGTCATCCAGGCGGAACGCCGTCTTTCCTGGAGAAACGATGTCCCCAGGCAGCACTTCCACATTGGTGATCGAGCCGGCAAACGGCGCTTCCAGCCACCCCAGTTTGAGCACGGCTAACGCCTGGGTCAGACGGGTTTCAGCGATGGTCAGGTCTTCTTGGGAGGGACCATTCTTGAGCTTGTCAAGGGTTTTCTGAGCATCCTCCAGCCTGGCGCGCGCCAGGGCGAGATCCACCTCTGAAGGCGAGGTCAGTTCCTGCAGCGTTTTTTGAGCATCAGCTAATCTGGCTTGAGCAAGCGCCAGATTTGACTTCTTTTCAGCAATATCCTCTTCAGTAGGTTTACCGTTCAGCCAGTTCAGGTTAGCCAGGGCGCGGTCTCGGAGGCGCTTTGCCTGGTTTAGGTTGCTCAACGCCTGCGCCTTGGCGAGGTTCGTCTCTGGGTTGCCAGGCGTTTGATTATATATCTCTTGCAGGCGATCAACGTTTTGCTGCGCCAGGAGATAATCAGCGTTGGCGATGCTGATCGCCTCGTCGCTGCCGCGTGGGTAGAGCAATCGGTCATACTCCCGCTGGGCTTTATCCAATGCTTCCTGGGCTTTGAGCACCGCCTGCTCAGCCTGGGCAATGAGCAAGTCGGTGGGATTGAGCAGGTCATCGAGCGCCTTCTGCGCCGCTTTGACCGCCGCTTCCGCCTGGGCTAATTCCAGAGGCGTCACTTCTTTCAAATCATCCAGCGCCCTTTGAGCGTTGATGCGGTCAACCTGCGCCTGGAGGATGGTCTGGGGAAGCGAAGAGGGGTCAAGGCGCGCCAGCACTTCGCCGGCGGAAACTTGTTGACCGATGCGGACCAGCACCTCGCCCACCTTGCCGCTGGTCTGCCAGGCAATGATGGCGCTTTGCCCAGAACGCACGTTGCCCACCGCGCTGACGGTAACCGTCAGAGGACCACGCGTCAGGCGCACCGAGGGCGTGGCGGCGTTTGCTGAACCAGAAGAATTAAAGAGGGTGCGCGGGGAACAGCCTGCCAAAATCAGCGACAGGAGAATGGGCAATACCACTAACAATTGAGACAAACGTTTCTTCATTATGAAACAAACTCCTTACATGACATCCAATGACCTGGCATCAAGCTTGAGATCGTCAGAGCGACCGTTGACGGGCGCTCATCATCCTTCTCCTTTTTGCCGCCCGGCTGAGGGCGAGCTTAATTGAAAATCCCAAGGTTGACCCAGGGCAGGCAATATTTTACTTTAACATGGCGCCCGTGTTGAATTTATGAAGAAATACTCATCGAAGAGCACGGGCTAAACCCTGGAATTATCTCACGATGCCTTCTGAGCCAGAGCCGCTTTGACCGCCTTCAAGCGCTTGCCATGCAAAGGATACAGGTATAACGCCAGGATTGCCAGCAGGAATCCAACAATTGGCGGAATGGTCAAGAAGATGCGAAATCCCAGATCAACGGAGGCAGGCTGCACATCCAGCAAGGTATCGTATCCAAACCTGGGTAAGACCAATCCAAACACCGTAGAGACCAGCATCCCGCTCAGGGTGATGATCAACCCGCTCGTGCCAAAGTACATGCCGGCACGCTGCTGACCGGTCTTCACCTCATCTTCATCGACAACTTCGGCGATAATGACATCGCCGATCAAGATCAGCCCCGAAAGCCCCACCCCGATGATCACGGCGGCGACGATTGCCATCGTCAGGGAGGCGCCCAATCCCAATGGGATGACGCCCACGATCATCACCAGATTGGCAAGGATGAGCGTCGTACGTGAATCGGTGCGGTTTGCCACCCAATGCCGCCAGGGGTAAAGCATGGCAGCCGCGATGATAAAGGCAATGCCAAAAATCAGGGAAGCCATGCCTTCATCTACCTTGAGGCTGTATTTCATATAAAAGAGCATCCCTGTTTGCAGCACCCCCGTACCAAAAAAACGCATGGCTTGGGCGAAAGCAGCCGTCAGAAAACTGCGGTTGATGAACGTGGCGCGCAAAGCCGGCAGCAGCGGAATGTAAGACTGCTCTTGAGAGCCTTTCTTCTCGAACATGGCTGGAATGCCTGCATAGATGGCAACGCCCGCAACAACCGCCAGCAGCAGCGCCATGCCGCTCCATCCCATCAAACCTGAGAGCACCGGCGGCAGGGCAACGCCGATGACCAACCCTGCAGTCTGGAAGATGTTCATCTTGGCAGCGACATCGGTGCGTTCGACATAGGAGGAGAACATTTCTGGCAGCAACCCATAATAGCCCGTCGCCAGCGCGGTGTACAAGCCTTCCCACACGACGATCACCGCGCCAAAGTAAACTAAAAGCTCCACAGGATTGTCGCGACCATCAAAAGGCGCAAGAAAGAGCATCGCAAAAGTAATGACATAGGGCAGCCCGCCAAAGAGGATATACGGAATGCGCCGTCCCCAGCGAGACCGCGTTCGATCGGAAATGAAACCTAAAACCGGGTTATTCAGGGCATTGTACAGGGTATAAATTCCCCAAAATGCGGCGTACCAACCTGCAGGCAGGTTCTTGACATCAACGATGTAAAAGGCGATGATGCCCGCCACCGCCTCGACTGGAATCGAAACGCCCAGGCTGGAAAGGGTGTACAACAGACGGGTCTTGCGGCTGGTTTGAATTTCGTTGGATGGTGTGGCGCTCATGGGTTGCTTTTCCTTGTTTAGATTTTCCCGGCGAAGGGGTTGGCATGCAGATATGCCGGCGACAGCACCTTGAAGCTTTCGGCGTACGCGTAACCCTCGGCGCTGCCGGTCAGGCGAGCGTACGTTTCGAGCACTGCAACCATCCGTTCGCTATCTTCAAGAGTGAACTGCGCACGGTAGCAGCGCGCCGCCCTCAGTTTCCGCTCCCAAAACGGGCTGATATCGATGGTCGTGTTTGGCGAGTGGCTCAGGTAAAACGCCACACCTTGAATATCATAGGGCGCATAGCCGCGGTCGACCTCAGCATCTGTTCTTAGGCGCAGCATGCCCTGCAGAAAGGACGCCTCAGCGACCGCCAGCCCGGTCTGAACGTGATCGCGGTGCGCTTCATAGGGCAGCCAGGGATCGCAGGTGACCAGGAAGTCGGGGCGCAGCAGGCGGATATAACGGATAAGCTGGTTGCGCATCTCGTAATAATCATACCTGCCCGCATCCGGGTAACCCAGCCAGAATTGCTGGCGAACGCCGATCAGCGCCGCCGCGCGCTGCTGGTCATCCTTCAAGGAGGCTGCCGCCTGTTCATCCGAGAGCGCCGGGTCGATCACGCCTACCAGATCGTTGGTGACGGTCAGGTAATAAATTTCAGCGCCCGCAGCGGCTAAAGACGCCAATGTACCGCCGGCAGCCAGGTCATTGTCGTCGTAATGCGGCTGGACGCACAACAAACGCCGCGCCTGCCTCAGGTCTGGGATTTGAAAATCGAAGCCAATATCCATCATCGCCTCCAGTGCACAGGTTTATTTTAACATTCATTCCAAAACAAGATCGCTGCGCCGCTTAAGCGGAAAGGATGAGCTGCTCTCGGATACCACCATCAAAATGGACTGCTCAAGAAATAAAGAAAAGATATGTACCTTGCGAGGCAATAAATACGTAAAAGTACCTATCGATGACTTTCCTTTTCCACGCGATACTTGGCGCAAAGAAAAACCGAAAGGAGAAATAGCGTGAGGAAATTATTCATATTATTCAAAGTTATCATTATTTTCACGTTGCTGTTTGGATCGTTGGGGGCAAGCAGCCCGCCGGCAAACATGGCTGCCCAACGGGTGCATCCCATGCTGCTCCAGGCAGCGCAACGTGACCCGCAGCAAACTCTGCGGGTGATCGTTCAGCGGCAACGCCAGCGGGATGGGTTGGAGACGATGCTTGCCAGCCTGGGCGGCAGAGTGGTACAGGACTTTCACATCATCGACGCCCTGGTTGCCGAACTGCCTGCTCATGCCGTACTGAAGCTGGCAAGCGACCCAGGCGTGCATTTCATTTCCCCGGATGGCGCCATGGAACGCTCCGGCTTCACCTCCCTGACAGTTGCGGATACTTTTCCATCTGCCTCCTACAGCAATAATACAGGGACGGCAAACTGGCAGGGCGCCTGGGTAGAGGGCGGCGAGAGCGACGGCGTCACTGCTGGGTTCTTGCGGGTAGGCAGTAACTCCAGATGCGCTTCGGGCACCTGCTTAGCGTTCGGCGGCAGCTCTGCCAACGTGGCAAACCGATCGCTGACCCGCAGCGCTAACCTGGCAGGCGTCCAGTCCGCCGTATTGTCCTTTAGCTACCGGCGCTATAGGAGCGCCAGCAACTACGGCAGCGTCAGCCTGCAAATTTCAGGCGATGGCGGCGCAAGCTGGGTGACGCTGGCGAATTATCCCCTGACCGCCAGCGATAGCGCACAAGTCGTCCAAAACTTCAACTTGAGTGGCATGGCTTCTGCAAATACGCTGTTGCGTTTTCAAGGGGCAGGCACCATGGCGGGCTTCATCTACTTCGACAATATCCAGATTACTTACCTTCTACCCACCACAGTCAACTACTTCCTGGGCACCACGGGTGCCGATAAGGTTCACTTCCAAGGGCTGAGCGGCGAGGGAATTACTGTTGCTGTTGTGGATAGCGGCGTCGCCCCGATGCTCGACTTCGATGGGCGGTTGACACTGCCCGCAGATTATCCGGGGACCGATGATTTCGGGCACGGCACGCATGTCGCCGGAATCATCGGCAGCAATGGGTCAACAGTGCAAGCCTACAAGGGCATCGCTCCAGGCGTCGACCTCATATCCCTGGATGTAACCGATAACACCGGCATGACCTACGAATCAACGGTGATTGGCGCGCTGCAGTGGATATATGACCATAAAGATCAGCTCAATATCAAGGTGGTCAACCTGTCGCTGAATTCGACGCTGGAAATATCGTATCACCAAAGCCCGCTCGACGCTGCCTGCGAAATCCTGTGGTTCAACCGTGTGGTGGTAGTGGCTTCGGCAGGCAATAAAGGTCCAGCGGGAGGCTTCAATACGATCAACACAGCGCCTGCCAATGATCCCTTCATTATCACCGTAGGCGCCAGCGATGAAAAAGGCAACGCCAATCCCGCCGATGATACAGTGGCGCCGTTTTCATCCTTCGGCGTCACCTGGGACGGCTTCACCAAACCAGACATCATCGCCCCTGGATATAATGTGGTACAACTGCTCTCGCCCTATTCGAATTGGGCTTTGGAGCATCCCGATCGTGTCGTGGAGAACGCCTTCATCCGGTTGAGCGGCACTTCCATGGCAGCGCCGATGGTTTCCGCCGCGGTTGCCTTGCTGCTGCAGGATGAGCCCAATCTCACCCCTGACCAGGTGAAGTATCGGCTGCTGAACAGCGACCGCATGATTGCCGGCGATGGGTTTATCTATCCTTACCTGGACGTTTACGCTGCGGTGCAGGGTACTTCAACTGAAAGCGCCAACACCGGTCTCACCGCCAGCCAGATGCTCACTACTGGTTCTGACCCCATCACCTGGAACAGTGTCGGCTGGAACTCGGTCGGCTGGAACAGCGTCGGCTGGAACTCAGTCGGCTGGAACAGCGTTGGCTGGAACTCGGTCGGCTGGAATTCCCTGGTCGAAGTGGACGGCGTCTTCTGGGGCAAGGACAAGGGTAAAAACAAATAAGCGGACGCCAAGACGAGAATAAGACAACAGAGGTGAAACCATGAAAATCTGCTCAAACTTCAAGAAACTGATGAACGCGCTGCTGCTGGCTCTGGCTGTCTCGGGAGCGCTGGCTGCCCTGCTGGATATCCAAACTGCCCTCGCCAGCGTAAGCTGGAACTTCTAAACCTTCGTTCCCCTTTCTTCCAATCACCTTCCTTTTGCACACAATACGGCGCTGGAACCGCCGTATTGTGTCCATTTAGGACTCTCCTTCAACATCATAAAGGCGGGACGTAAGACTTGCTAATCTCCAACTTTTGATACAATGGTGATATCGATAGAGTGAATTTTCACAAACAACCTGAGGAGAATCCAATGGCGCCTGAAACCCCAATTTCCTATCGCAACCTGGTCATTTACGAAGTTTACGTGCGCAATCATGGTCCCAACGGCACCTTCAAGGATGTCGAAGCCGACTTGCCGCGCCTCAAACAAATGGGAGTGGATGTCGTCTGGTTTATGCCCATCCACCCCATCGGACAATTGAACAAGAAGGGCTCGCTGGGCTGTCCTTACTCAATCCGGGATTACCGCAGCGTCAACCCTGAATACGGCACCTACCAGGATTTCACCCGCCTGGTCAACCAGGCGCACGCGCTGGACATGAAAGTGATGATCGATGTCGTCTACAACCACACAGCTCACGATTCCGTTCTGGTGCGCGAACACCCTGAGTTCTTCCACCAGGATGCCCAGGGACGCCCATTCACAACGGTACCCGCCTGGAGCGATGTCATCGATTTGAAACACCCCCACCCTGGGCTGACCCGCTACCTGGTGGATACGCTGGCAGGCTGGGTGCAGGCTGGCGTGGATGGTTTCCGCTGCGACGTGGCATCGCTGGTGCCTATCGAATTCTGGCTGCAAGCGCGCGCGGAGGTCGAAAAAGTCAAGCCTGGAGTGATCTGGCTGGCGGAATCGGTGCACGCCAGTTTCGTGGATGACCGCCGGCGGCATGGCTTGCTGGGACTTTCGGATAGCGAATTATATGCCGCCTTTGACATGTGCTACGATTACGATATCTGGCCTGTCTTCCGCCACGTCGTCAAGGGCAACCTGCCTGTCCTGCGCTTTCTAGAGTTGCTGCGCTTCCAGGACTGCATCTACCCGGCGAATTACGTTAAGATGCGCTGCGTTGAAAACCACGACAACGAGCGCATCATGGCGCTGGCGCCCACGCATGAACAGGCGCTGGCTTGGACAGCGTTCACAGCCTTTAACCAGGGTGCCTTTATGATTTATGGCGGACAGGAAGCCGGCGCCGACCATACCCCTTCGTTATTCGACATCGACAAGATCGAATGGAAGGATTACCCGCTCCAAGAGTTCCTGGGCAAGCTGGCACATCTCAAAAAAGACCCTGCCCAACGAGATGGTCAATTCATCTTGCTGGCAGATGAGCCTGCTGTACAGGCTGCCTGGCAGCACCCAACGCAAGGGCTTTATGGCGTGTTCAACGTCAAAGCCAGAAAAGGCAACGCCTCGGTACAGCTTGAGGATGGAGTATATCCGGAACTTCTTTATGGAGGGACGGTGACCGTCAAGAATGGAAAAATGGCACTGCCAACCGAAGCTGCGATATTGCGCTGCAAAACACTGCAAAACTTGCAGATGCTGCACAGCCCCATGCTGGATTCTGAAATCCATTGACGAGGACCTCACTAGACGACCGAATTACGGAACTGAGTAACGAATGATTGGAGGCAACGAATTATGAAAAAGCGCCTCAACTCCTTGTTCTGGGCTTTTCGGAGAGCAACCTGAAGCTCTCCGTGATTCCGAAGCAATGGATTAATAGCCGGTTCAAGCAAACGAAAACTCAGGCTCAAAGCCAATGAGCTGGCGCGCCTGCTCCAGGCTGACCAGCGACTCAGCGCCGACCAGAGGGCGCTTGCGCGCAGTGACTTCAGGGAAGAACAATTTGAGCAAAAGCTCCGACTCAACGCCGGTCCAGTTAACCCGGTCCTGAACGTGGAGCGGATAGCTGCCTTCGTAACTGGCAGTCAGGGCTTTCTCGAACGCCTGGGCAGCATCGCGCTCGTCAATCACCGCCCAAAAATTGTACTTAGAGACAGTCGCCAGGCGCGCAGCTTCATCCAGAGGCGAGTCGGGGTCGCGCACCCGCGACCAGAAGTCAGCGTCTTCCATTTGCCGCTTGCGCCTGATCTCCCGAAAGATGCGATACCGCGCTTCCAGCCATTCCATCCGTTCCTGATCAGGCATTTTAAGCAGATGCTCGATGAGCTGAGCGGCGAAATTTGGCTGTCCTGCGCGGTGAGCATGCGCCTGAGCTGGCAAGACAGCCGGAAGCCGTAAAGCGACGGAAGAGATGCCCTCCCTGCGCCAGAAATACCGCCCGATGTCTTCCACGATCCACTTGGAGAATGAATAAGCATCCGTTGTCCAGGAGGGATGATCCTCATCCAGCGGAAAATAGCGGGGCTGGACCTCTTGCACGCCCCAATACAGACCCAAAGCATTGATTGAGCTGGCGTGGACCACCCGGCGAATGCCCTGTTCAGCGGCTGCCTGGAAGACGTTGAATGTTCCAGCCGTATTGATGCGATAGATTTCATCTGCCCTGCCCATGGCAGGCTGGGGGAGCGCCGCCAGGTGAATGACAGCGTCGCAATCTCGCGCCTGGCTACGCAGCGCCGGGTAATCTTCGATATCACAGCAAGCATACTCAGCGCCTTCTACGCTTGCCTGAGGCAGGCGGTCGATGACCCGCACAGCATACCCGCCGGCAACCAGACGAGTCACCACTGCCTTGCCAACGGTTCCTAAGCCACCAGTGACTAATACTTTCATCCTCAGTAACCTGCCATGACAAGCGCAATGGTGGAAACGGTTTGCCGTCTGAGGCAGCCCAGCGAGCTGCCAGCATGATGCGAGTTTTGGCTTAACGTCCTCTTCATAAGTAAGACCTCTTACTCCGAATAAACTGCCTGGAGCAAGCCCTTCAGGTAACCGATGGCAAACAATCGCCCAATCGAGGAATAACCAGGCTGATCATTGCGGTCGCCCTCCATAGTCGGCACATGATCAGGACGGAAGACGCCCTCATAGCCGACTTCTTTGTAGGCGCGCAAACACGCCAGCAGGTCGGTTTTGCCCTCATCATGAAACGTCTCGACGAAGTTATCCGGCGTACCGCGCACATCGCGGATGTGAACGAAAAAGATTCTCTTCTGCCTGCCGAAGTGACGAATGACAGCAGGCAGGTCATCGGTCATCAGCGTAAAGTTGCCCTGGCACAACGCGATGCCGTTCACCGGGCTGGGCGCCAAATCCAGCAGGCGCTGGTAATTTTCGATGCTGCGCATGATGCGCCCCAACCCGCGAATGGGCGAGATGGGAGGGTCGTCAGGATGCATCGCCAGTTTCACATTGGCTTCTTCGGCTACCGGCACCACGATTTTGAGAAAATATGCCAGGTTCTCCCAGAGTTGATCTTCGCTGATGATGCCATATTCCGTCAGCGGCGCGTTTTGCATCAGGGCATGGTTATAACCAGTCGCCAGCGCCCCGCCGCGGGCAGGGACTGTGGTCGAAGTACGCATCCAGTTGAAAACGGGCATCCATTCGTAACACCACACTGAAACCCCCAGCCTGCCCAGGTTGCGAATCAGGTCGCAGACGGCTTCGATTTGCTCATCGCGCCCGGGCAAGCCCAGCTTGATCTTTTCCATCGGCGGTCGGCTTTCCAGCACTTCGAACTGAAACCCCATGCTTTCATAGGCTGTTTTCAATCGCAGCAGCGACATATAACTCCAGGGCAGTTCCTCTTTTGGAAGGTTCACGCCGCGGTTGAAATCCATGACCCCAACCACATAGTTCACACCGCACTGCTTGACCATGCGCGCCAGCTCAACCTGCTGCGGTGAGAATACTTCAGCAATTTTCATCATATTGGCTCCTCAACGGTCGTCACAGAAGAATTTGTTGTACCAAAATTTCGGAATGATTTTATCAGATTTCAGGACTTGGTTTATTCCAGCCGCGTCAGGCGCTCCTGGTAATAGCGTTGACGGGCTTTATCACCCTGTTGGGCAAAGTAAGCCAGGTTTGCCTCGAAATGACGCCGGGCATCGGGAAGATCTCCCAACTTGAGAGCTGCTTCTCCCAGGGCATGACGAACATCAGCCACTCTTTCTTCGTTTCCCAACCGACTGAATAAATCCTGAACTTTCCTTCCCAGGCGATAGGCTTCGGCATAATTGCCAGATTTATATTCGATGATCGCCAGACCATTCAGGCAAAGCGCCTGCCCCCACAGGTTGCCAGCCTGTTCGAAGGTCTGCAGGCTCGCCTGGTAGGCTGGACGCGGCAAATCAAGGTCAATCTCGCTGAAGTTGACCACATCTGCCCAAATTAATTGCACCAGCGCCGCGCCCCAGGCGTCGTCAATTCGTTTCAGGATGCCATAACTTTGTTGCAACAAATCCAGCCGCTGGTCGAGGGATAAGCTGCTGGGACCACGGCAATCGAGCAGAATGGCATACGCCTTGGCTTCGGTATCTGGCAGCCCTTCGACCAACTGCAAGCTCTCGTCTTGATAGGCTGCAATCTCCTGCGGGTCCCTCTCATAGAGCGAAAAATGATGCAAGGCTGCCAGATTGAGCGCCAGGAGCGATTGCATAAAATTGCGGTCATCCACCGATTCTGGTGCAGAAAGTCTTCCAAGCTCCTGACGCGCCAGGGGCTCTAAATCGGCAAGCAATTTGACCACTTCATGAGTTTCAACGCGCTGGTTATTCATCTCAAAGAACAGAATCACCGCTGGCAGCAAGGCTCGCAGACGTCGGAAGTCACGCTGCGCCAATAGCTCCCGGCTGGCGAGGCGCAAGTTTTGCACCTCAGCGCGTAAAACCGCCAGGGCAGTCAACTGATCTGACCCCTTTAGCTTAGCGAACATCTGTTGCATTAAATCGGAAAAGTACAGCGCATGACGGGTGCGCACCTCAGCCAAAGCAAGAGGCTCAGCCAAGAGTTTTTCGAGCGCGTAAGGCTGCAGCACCGGATGAATCTCAAACCGCCCCGAAGCAACCCGGCGAATCAGAGATTTATCCATCAAACCAGCCAGGGTTGAAAGCGTTGCTCCGGCGATTTGCTGCGCCGCCTCATGACGAAAACCACCCTGAAAGACCGCCAGCCTGCAGAAAACATCTCTTTCTTGGGGGGCAAGCAATCGCCAGGAAGTCTCGAAAACCGCCCGCAGCGTCTGATGGCGTTCAGGCGCCTCCCGCCATGTTGCCGATAGAAAATCGATGTTATGCTCAATTTCAGCCAGAATTTCCCGGCAGGAAAACACTTTGATCCAGGCGGCTGCCATCTCGATCCCCAGCGGGATGCCTTCGAGCAACTGGCAAATGCGGGCAATGGCGCGCCAATCGTCCTGGTCAGCGTTGAATCGGCTGGCGCGATCGGCGCTGTTGACAAACAACTGCACGGCTGCAAATTGAGGTATGGCGTCGTCATCGCGCCGAGGGGGGTAAGGCAGCCCCGCTATCTCTCGCACCCACTCGCCGGGTAAGTTCAGTCGCTCGCGCGAGGTCACCAACAGCTTGACCGCCGGCGCCGCAGATAGCAACTCATTCAGAAGTCCTGCACAACAGGAAAGCTGCTCAAAATTATCCAACACCAGGAGGGCATTCTTATCCGCCAGGAAACCCAACAACTGCGCTTTGGCTTCTTCCACAGGCAACTGATTGCCTGGCGGAACGCGAAAAGCGCACTCGGTCACTTCCGCAACAGCAAGGATCAAGTCCTCGATGGCATTGACAGACGCCAGCCCGATGAAGAAAACCTGAGGGAATATGCTTTGCGCCTGACGGGCTGCTTCAATGGCTAACCGGGTCTTGCCGCTGCCGCCAATGCCAGTCAATGTAATTAAACGACACTGTGGATTTTGAAGTAACTGAAAGATATGTTCCAGTTCTTTCTCCCGATCCAGGAAAGGCGTGATGGGCAACGGCAATTTGGACTGGGGGTCTTCGGTTTTAAGCGGCGGAAATTCGACAGGCAACCCAGGGACGTTCACCTGGTAGATGCGTTCAGGTTGGAGTAAGCCTCTCAAGTGATGTTCTCCCAGGTCTTTGAGGCTGACGCCAAGGGGCAGCCTCCCGCCAAGCAGCTCAACGACCGCGCTGGAGATCAAGATCTGTCCGCCATGACCAGCAGACATGATGCGGGCGACGCGGTTCTTGGTATGCGAAACAAGATACTCATCGCTATCGGGGTCAAGCTCAGCTTCGCCGGAATGCAAGCCCATGCGCACTTTGAGCGGACCCAGTTCATTCCAGGGTGCCAACGCCAAACCGCGTTGCGCCTCGATGGCTGCCTTGAGCGCTTGCGATGCCAATGGAAAAGCCGCCTGAAAAGCATCGCCAATCACCTTGAAGACCACCCCGCCGTTATCCTGGATGGCGCGGCGCAGCGCCTCATTGTGCAGCTGCAGGGCAGATGCCATCAGGTCAGGGCGGCTTTCCCACAAAGCGGTGCTGCCCTGAATATCGGTGAACAAAAAGGTCACAACGCCGGTTGGCAGCGGTTGACGTTCCATCATTCTTCGACGAGCACCTCCACCCCATAAGCAGGGAGAGAAACCGATTCGCGGACTTCAAGCCCGCTGACTTGATTTTTATATACCTTGCCATCCAATTGGACGGCTACCGGGAAGGGATTGAAGTTCATCAGGAAAATGAAACGCCTATCGACATCACACCGCACCTGAGCGGTGACACCTTCGGGCAAGTCAACCGGCAAAGCGCGCAGCAAGTCCAACTTTTGCGACAGCGTTCCGAGGAAATCATCCAGGAAGCGCTCGTCGTTGCGCGAAGCCACATAATAAGCCTGCCCCACGCCAAAATCGTTCACCGTCAGAGCAGGACGACCGGCGTAAAAATCCTCTCCAAAAGAAGCCAACACGCGGGCGCCGCGGGCGTGGATGAGCGCAAAGTAGTCCCGCCCTTCGTAAGAACCGGATAAACCAAGCTCATTGCCGGGCAGCATCACAACCGGGTTGCGCTCGCTCGGCGTGACCGTGTCTGTCTCTTCGTCCCAGATGCCAAAGACCTCCATGAGCCGTTCCCCAGGAAAGCCTCCCAGGAAGACCAGGTCATTCTCATCCACAATGCCGGTCCAATAGGTAGCGACCAAAACGCCTCCTGCAGCGACAAACTGCGCCAGCCGGTCAGCAACGCCCGGCTTGAGCAGATAAAGCATAGGGGCAATCACCAGCTTGTATCGGCTGAAGTCTGCCTCCTCGGCGATGACATCCACCGGGATGCCACGCTTCCAGAAGGGCAGATAGTGTTCCATGACCGTTTCGGGATAATTGCGGCGATCATTGCCCAACGCCTGCATGCCTTCAATCGCCCAGCGGTTCTCCCAATCGTAAACGATTGCCACGTCTGGATGAACGGTCGTACCGATCACCGGATCGAGTTTTTCGAGAATCACACCCACCTCAGCAACATCCTTGAAAACGCGGGTGTGTTCATGCCCGACGTGATCCACCACTGCGCCGTGGAATTTTTCGGGACCGCCGCGGCTCTTGCGCCACTGGAAGTATTGCACCGAATCGCTGCCATGCGCTACAGCTTGCAGGCTGCTGAGCAGGTGCATGCCAGGGCGCTTGAGTTTAGGGATAGGCTGCCAGTTGGTATTGGAGGGCGTCGATTCCATCAACATGAAAGGTTTGCCCTCCTTCATGCTGCGGTTTTGATCATGGACAAAGGCAACCTGGGCGCCCAGCCGCCAATCCGAACCGGTCGTATGCCAGAGCGGGTAACTATCCCAACTGACGACATCGACATGCCGGGCAAAGCGGGGATAGTTGATGCCGGGGAACAACCCCATAAAGTTAGTCGTCACGGGCACATCAGGGGTCAGCTCTCGCAAGGGGGCAATCTCATTGAGGAAGAAATCGATTGTCTGGTCTGTGATGAAGCGCTTCCAATCCAGGTTCAGCCCGTTCTGAAGCGGCTCGCCTACCAGGCTGGGCGACTCAATCTGTTCCCAGGACGTGTAAGTGTGCGACCAGAACGCCGACCACCAGGCATGGTTGAGGCGGTCCAGATCGTTGTCGTACTTCCGCTTGAGCCACTGCCGGAAAGCCGTCTGGCACAGCTCGCAATGGCACTCGCCGTTGTATTCGTTCGAGACATGCCAGGCAAGCAGCGCCGGGTGATTCTTATAACGCTCTGCCAGCAGGCGGTTGATCTGGCGCGTCTTTTGGCGGTAGATGGGAGAAGTCAGGCAATGGTTATGACGCAAGCCATGCAGGTTACGCAGCCGCTCCGGGCGCACGCGCAGCACTTCTGGATACTTTTGCGAGAGCCAGGCAGGGCGGGCGCCGGAGGGCGTCGCCAGCACAGCATAGCCGTCATTCTCTGCCAGCATGTCCATGACCCGATCCAGCCAGCCAAACTCATAACGACCTTCTTCCGGCTCGAGGCGCGCCCAGGCAAATATTCCCACACTCATCGTGTTGCAGTGAGCCAGCTTCATCAGGCGCATATCTTCAGCCCAAATCTCTTCATGCCATTGATCAGGATTATAGTCGCCGCCATGAATAAAATGAGGAAAACGGGGGTTCACAGGTAGAAATTTTTGGATCATGGAAACCTCCATTGTGAGAAAGACCAAGGATAGGATGATTCTACCCTGGAAGAAGGTAATTGACTCGCTACTGTTAATCTGCTATGTTAGGTTTAGCACAAGCACACCTGAAGTATACACTGGGAGATGAAACAATGAGCAAGTTTAGAGTGAACTTTCTGATCGTATTTTTCCTGGAGTGTTTGCTTTTGCTGGCGCATCCTTATTCGGTATATTCACAAGACAAAAATTTTGAGATTGGCGAGGAAGTTGTTGTTGTAACCAATGGAAGCAATCTAAATTTACGGCAAGGGGCAGGGACTAACTATCCAGTTATTGCAAAATTGCCTGACGGAACTATCATGCGCATAGTTGGCGGTCCCATAGAGGCAGAAGGATATCAATGGTGGGAATTGGAAGGCGATTTAGGACGAGGCTGGGCCGTGGGAATCTACCTAGAATCCCGCACAAAGGAAATCTTACCTCTTATCGGATCAAAAGAAGATAAGCCTTTTGACTGGCGTGCCCAATTAACCTGCCCGTCTGACAGAGAAGTTTTTCAGGGAATCGAGTATTGTGAAGGGACGTATCAAGGTTTCCCAGTTCACGTGCTGGTAGTTGATCTTCAGGCAACAGGGATTGACTTCGAATATATCATTCCCAAAGGGTATAGCGATGGTCATGAAGGAAAACAGCCCTGCCGTGACCCCAATGTACCTGCATGGGCTGGTCCAGCCAAGGGATGTTATGATTTTAGCAGAGATAAATACCCTACGATTGGGATTTTTGCAGCTGCGGAGCGAGCGCGCGAGGTGACGACATCCTCTCCCTTGGCAGCAATCATTAATGGTGATTATGGCTCACCTGAAGAAACTCACGGACCCGAGGGACTTATGGTCATTCAACAAAACCGTTACGACGGAGCAAAAAACTGTGATGACGACTACAACGCAGCCTTACGACCTTGGCTGGGCATTGCAAAGAGTATTGACTCTGCTACGGGGCAATTATTTGTCCAAATCAATCGACTGGAAAAAGATAGCGACCCAATTCCTCAATGGCTGTATACAGGTATTGGTGGCGGTCCCTGGCTCATCCAAGAAGGACAAATAGTTCCTGGTTCCAGAACATGTCAGGGGGTCAAAATACTCACATCTCTTGAGCCTATCGAAAATTGTACGGGGATTTGGAAATATCCTAAACCCGCACCTCTCATAGAATCCTATAATCCTAGCAGCTGTCGAAAAGCACCTCATACCGCTGTAGGAATATCAAAAGATCAACGATGGCTATTCTTTGTGATTACCACAGAAAACCAAGATCCAAGCGCTATCACGAATTTTATGCTTAAAACACTGGGGGTTTGGAATGCTATGAAATTTGATGGAGGCGGTTCCAGTCAGATGCTGTTCTTGGGTCCGCCTGAAATCGTTGTTGACCCATCAAAGAAAGGTCGAGAATTGTCCAATTACTTGGCACTATATGCAAGTAAAGGAAAAGGTATTATTCTACCGCTAGACGCAGAACCCAAAGAAAAAATGTATTACCAGGTTATTGGAGAGGGACAAACCGCCCATATACAACTTGAAGTTACCAACTCAGGAGCCTTTACCTGGAAAGCGGAAGATGGCATCGAACTGCGGCTTGAACCCTGGTCTTTATTGTCACCGATAGTAGAAGCATTGCCGCTGCCTAAAGCAATTGCTCCTGGAGAAACGGCAAGCTGGGATTGGAAGATCAACACCAGTGGCGTCTTAGTTAAACGCTTCCAGATGTATCAAAAAGGGGAGGCGTTTGGTCCTGAATTTGCTGTTATAGTGGTGGTTGTACCGAAAACACTAGAGAACAAAAGGGAGGAAATCGCTCGGAAAATTCAGGAAAGGATAGATCAATGGAAGGCTCAAGGAGAACAGGAACTGGAAAAGCTGGTTCAACAGATCGAAGAATGGGCTCTCAAGCAAATCACTAACCAGATTAATACTCTATGTCAGAGTCTAATAAGTATCTTCAGCCTATCCGCATCACTTTTATTCCTTCGAATTCGCCGTAGTAACTGAATCATTATTAGTTGTAATTCGTTTAACCAAATAAGCGAACTTGCTTCGCCCAGGAAGTCAGCATGGAAGCAGAGCAACTCTCCCAAATCATTCAATGGGTAAAGGCTGGCAAGACTGCCGAAGCCCGGCAAGCCCTACGGCAACAGTTGCAGCATGACCCGGGCGATGAACGCGCCTGGTTATGGCTGGCTGAAACGATGGCTGAAACGTCCCAACGCATCGCCGTGCTGGAACATGCCTTGAAGTCTGTCCCCGATAGTGAGCTTCTGCGGCGAAGCCTGGCGCGCTTGAAAATCCAGCAATTTGCCCAGGCAATACCCGTCAGCGAGGTTCCCGGCAGTGAAGAAGATAACCGCACGCTGCCGGTGGGCGGGATTGGGTACGCCGCGGCTGTGGACGAACAAGCCCATCAGGACATTGCGACCCCGCTTTCCAGTCATATCATTGGCAGGATGGATGGCGACCCAGAGCCTAAAAATCCACCCAACCTTACTGACCACCCCCCTTCAGGTCAAAAAGCCGTTTCGAAAGGTCTATCGCCCCAACTGACCAAACAAGATGATCAAAACAAACAGGACAAGACACTTTCAGAAGATGATACTCCTGCAAATTTCTCTCAGCAGGAATTAAAGCGGAATGAGCGTGTTCTCGTCTTCAAGCTGGCGTTGATCGCCGCATTGTTCATCCTTATCATCAGCCTGTTCATTCTGGTGCTGTGGAGGGGGATTTAGCCTCTGCTTCCTCGAAAGCTCAACAAGGGGTTTTCAGAGCATCGAACAGGCATCCTGTCGTTTTTTACCCTGGCAAACCAGGCTCAGGCAAACTAGCTAAAGAAATATGATTCTGCGGCATCGGTGTATAATCCGGATATGGGATTTTCAATGCGCGCATTCTGCCTGGCATGGGGCTCGCCAGCGCTGGCGCTTTGGAATCTCTGAGAATCGAGGGGAAAGCCCATCAAAGCTCAAAGACATCCTGACATAAGGAGGCAAAATGACCCAAAACACCGTTGAACCGCTTGCGCCCGTGCGCCTCAGCCTGGGCTACAAAGTGATCTGGGGCGTGGCGGCGCTGGGAACGTCGCTGATCTCAGGTATTTACGGGGCGCTGCTGCCCATCTTCTACCAGGATTACCTGGGACTGCAGGGAAAATGGATTGCCACTGCCTCGGCAATTTACGCTGTGTGGAATGCCCTGAACGACCCCCTCTTTGGATACATTACCGACAGCACGCGCTCGAAGCGCGGCAGACGCATCCCTTACATGCGCTACACCGCCCCCTTCCTGGCGTTGACCTTTGTGCTGGTCTGGCTGGCGCCCGCCGGGGCAGGTCAGCAGGCATTGTTCTTCTGGATGCTGGCAGCCATGCTGCTCTACGACACCTGCTACACGATGATTGGGCTGGTCTATTCGGCGCTGCTGCCCGAAGTCACCGAATCGGACGCCGAGCGGAATGGACTGCAAATCTCATCATCGCTGTTCGCCCTGCTTGGTATGATCCTGGGGTTCTTGATCCCCGATATGTTTCGCCCAAAAGGTGGCGCCGAGCCTTCTTTCCTGCCGCTGCAAGTCTCTATGGGGGTCGTGGCGCTGGTCAGCATGAGCCTGATCATCCTGACCACGCTCAAAGTCAAGGAGCGACCCGAATTTACCAAAGTAGATAAACCTATCCCGCTCAAAGATGCCCTGGGCTTTACCTTCACCAGCAAATCCTTCCTGGTGCTGGTAGCGCAAAACTTCATGTCGATCCTGATGCAGTCATTGCTGCTGGGCATGCTCTTTTACCTGGCTGATTACGTCCTGCAAATGCCCACCATTCCCATCCTGCTCTGCGTGTTCATCCCGCTGATCATTGGCGTACCCACGACGACGCTAATTCGAAGGCGGCTGGGGGTCGTCAGCGCGCAGCAACTGCTGCTGTTCATCGCTGGCGCAGGGTTGATCCTGCTGGCGGTGGCGCCCAAGCCCTTGATCTTAGTTTGCCTGGCGCTGGCAGGCTTTGGGCTTTCGGGACCGCAAACGCTGACCAACGTCCTCTTCGGGCAGGTAGCGGATGAAGACGAATTGCGCTCGGGCGTGCGGCGCGAAGGGGCTTTCTTTGGGGTCAATGCGCTGATCACCAAGCCAGCCCAATCGCTGGCGCTGGCGTTGATTCCTATCGTACTGGAGGCGACCCAATTCGTGACCCGTGAAGCCAACCAGGGCGAAAAATTCCTCAACCAGCCAGCCAGCGCCCTGTTCGGCATCAAAATGCTGATGGGACTCATCCCCGGGACGGCGCTCATCCTGGGAGCCTTGCTGCTCTATGCCTATCCTTTGCGCGGGAAGTATCTGGAAGAAGTCAAGCAAAAGGTGCTTGCACTCCACGCGCAAAAGAAGGCTCAACTGGGTTAAAGTCAGCCGGGCAGCGCATGAAAACTTTTCCATCACGGTCGAGCAGTTTCACATGTTACGCCATATCCATAAGGGACAGAACTCAATCGAAATCACAAATATCTTGAGGAACGAACATGGCCAATACACAACCACTACCCCGCAGCCTGCCCGAAGCGCAGGGCATCTCATCCAAAGCTGTTGCTCGATTCATCAGAGCAGCAGAAAAGAACATCCAAAGCCTGCACAGTTTCATGCTGCTGAGGCACGGCTCCGTAGTCGCGGAGGGCTGGTGGCGCCCTTACCGTGCGGAAGCGCCGCACATGTTGTTTTCACTCAGCAAGAGCTTTACCTCGACCGCAGTGGGACTGGCGGTTGCTGAGGGTCGCTTGAGCGTGGATGATTCGGTGCTCAAGTTTTTCCCTGATGACGCGCCGAAGAAGATCAGCCCGAGGCTGCAAGCTATGAAAGTTCGCCACCTGTTGTCGATGTCCACCGGACACCACCAGGATACCACCGAGCGTGCCATGCGCTCGCGCAACCCGTTCAAGGCGTTCTTATCCATCCCCGTCAGGCACGATCCAGGCGCTTACTTTGTCTATAACAGCGGCGCCAGCTACATGCTGGCAGCTATCGTACAGAAGCTCACCGGGCAGACGCTCATCGAATACCTGACACCGCGCCTGTTTACGCCGCTGGGCATCGAGGGCGCCTGGTGGGAAAGCCATCCCAACGGGGTCAACTTTGGCGGCTGGGGGTTGAACATCAAGACCGAAGATATAGCCCGCTTTGGGCAGCTCTACCTACAAAAAGGACGCTGGAACGGGAAGCAAATTTTGCCACAATCCTGGGTTGAGGAAGCTACATCCAAGCAGGTCTCCAATGGAGATGATCCCAACAGCGACTGGGCGCAAGGGTATGGCTACCAGTTTTGGCGCTGCCGGCATAACAGTTACCGCGGGGACGGCGCCTTTGGGCAATATTGCATCGTCATGCCTGACCAGGACGCCGTGGCGGCGATCACTGCCGGCTTACCAGATATGCAGGCAGTGTTGAACCTGGTTTGGGATATCCTGTTGCCGGCGATGGAAGCCAGCTCATTACCGCCAGATCAACCAGCCGCCAAAAAACTCCAGCGCACACTGCACAGCCTGGAACTGAAGCCGCCGGAAGGCGCTGCCGCATCTCCGCTGGCAGACAGCCTCAAAGGGAAAACTTTCCATTTTGCACCTAACTACGAAAAGCTGAAGACGTTGAGCTTCGATTTTAGCGATGCGTCTGCCACGATCACATATCGCCTGGCAGGCAGCGGTCCATGGAGCGGCGAGCATCGCCTGGTGTGTGGACATGGCTCCTGGCAGGACGGAGTCGCAGCGTTGGGCGCGTTGGGTCCCCGCGGCGTTGCCCCCCTGCCCCCCCGGCGCGTGGCTGCCAGCGGCGCCTGGACAGCAGACGACACGTACACCATTTTCCTGTGCATGTACGAAACGCCCTTCATCGCCACAATCACCTGCCGCTTCGAAGGGGAAAAGGTGTATTATCGCTTTAAGGTCAATGTTTCCTTTGGACCCACGGAGATGCCGGAGTTGGTTGGCGCCGCCGAATAAAGTCAACTCTAAGCCGAGACGGCAATCGCTGAGGCAGCGACGGCGGCATCGATCTCATCAAGCACCTCCGCCACAGCTTCCCCAAAGGCTTCTCCCCGGATGAGGGCAGCCACCTTCTTGGATGCCGCCTTGCGTTCGTCTCGGGTAAAGACCAGGTTGAGCAGCCGGCTGCCCTTCACCAGGCTGAGCAAGATTACATCCTCAGGCTCTGCTTTGGCGCCTGCCAGGACCACGCTGCGCAGGTGCTGCTTGAGCCAAAACTTGGCAGAGGCATCCTGCGGGGTATAGTCTTCCGCGGGGAATACCCAAAGGTAGAGCTTCTCTTCGATGCGAATGACATTGCGGGCAGCCAGTCGTTCAGCAACCTGGCGGACGACCTTCTTGCCGCTCAGCTTAGAAACCCAATTCGCCGGCTTGCGCGGTTTCTTTGTAGTCATTTCCTGCAGGATTGCATCCAGGGTCTCATCGCCGGTGGGCGAGGCGTCCTCAACGACCAGCTTCTTCTGCTCGATGCGCAGCCTGCCTGCCACTGCCAGCTCGGCGAGCAAAGCGCCAGCCAAGCCGTATCGCAGCATTTCCTTGGCAGAGGAAGTCACTCGCTTCTTGTCATCATCGATTGCCAGTATGAACAACTTTTCCCGCAGGTTGAAAGCGGGAACCTGTACTCGAGCCTCAACGTTGGACGCCATATCCACCTTCCTTCTTGAATTATGAGGATAAAAAAGGATTATTCGAGTTTGAAGGCTACCTGGTTTTGAGCAAAATGCAACCGGCGCCAGGATATGGTTCATTATAACCAGCGGCCATTGATTCTACAATCGCGATTTTCATAAACCTGTGCCGTCTATCCTGGCTGGCATGTCATCACGCTCAACAACCTGGCGATACTCGATTAAGATCCCAATTCCCTGGACCAGCGGCAGTATTCCTGCACCCGTTGCAGGCTTGTTCCTGGGGTAACGGGGCTGCCCAGGCTGATGACAAAGCGATGACGGTTGCGTCGCCCGGCGGCAACCTGCCTGGCGATTTCGGCGCGCAGCGCGGCTTCATCGGCTTGTGGCAGGAGGTTGATTGCATCCAAATTCCCAAACAAAGTGCAGCGCCCCTGAACAAAATCCGCTATCTTGAGGATGTCAACCACAAACCCCTTCTTACTCTCCTCGAGCGCCAACGCATCCGCCCCGCTTTCGAGCAGCATATCCAGGCGATCCATCGGGTTCCCGCAATAATAATGGATGCTATGCATTCCTAACGAGCGAATCTCAGCAACAAGACGGTTCAGGTAAGGGAGGTTGAGTTCCCGATAGGCAGCCGGGCTGATGACATCGGTCATGCAATCCTCGATCCAGACTCCTGCTGCACCCAGTGCGGCGCTCTGCTGAACGCGCTGAAGGATATGCGCCAAGTGACGGTCACAGGCATAGCGCACCAGGTCGGGATGATGGGCGACCATTGCCATCGTACCGGCAAAACCCCATAAGTGATAGCAACTCCAAAATGGCGTGCTAATGTAATCGAAGGGATAATGATCGGCTCCAAAAGTCTCCAACTGCCAGCGCGCCAGATCGGCATGTCCTTGAGCAATGAAAGACTCACGGTCAAATGGTGATAGCTGAGGCGTCATCTGTTCAATCTCGGCTATAGACTGGGGTGGATTCTCTACCGGACCCAGATAACCCGGCTGCATCCCCTCCCATCCACCAATCACCGGCTGTACCAGGGCTTCAGACTGCCCCGTGAGCGTATCCTCGATAAAAACGCCTCCAGGACGGACCGCCATACGGTGAGACTGACGATAGCGGCGGCTGGGGCAGGGGATAATTTCCATAAAATCATGTCCAATCGCCGGAATGATCTCCTCCAGACATGCCATACGATCTGCCAGGTCTGGCGATTGCTCGAACCACCAGGGATGGCGCGTCAATTGCGACCAGTGATCGCGCACAAAGATGCTCTCATACGGGACCATCACGGCAAATTCAGGAGAGCCTTCAGGCGAAAAAGCAGCTTCAACCTTTTCGCGGCCGTTCATCGCCTTACTCGCGAACTTCGGGGCTGCGCCTCAAGCCTGAGGCAGAAGCTTCATCCAGAAACAGCCAGCAACTCGGGTGGGTTTGCAGGATCGAAGCCGGCAGGCGGTTGCTGACCGGTCCTTCGACCGCCTGCTTGACTGCCCATGCCTTGCGGGCTTCAGGGACGGTACAGATAATGGCAGCGCTCTTCATGATCTGGCGGATGCTCATGCTGATCGCCTGAGCAGGGACATCTCCTAACCGTTCGAACCAGCCTTCCCCCACCTGCTGACGGCGGCAGGCTTCATCGAGGTTAACAACGATGTAAGGCTCTTCTGTCTGGAAATCAGCCGGCGGGTCATTGAATGCCAGGTGACCATTCTCCCCAATGCCAATGCACGCCACATCGACCCTCGCCGTCCGAAGCAGGCTTCCCAAGCGGCGGCACTCAGCCATTGCATCCGGCGACTCCCCATCAATAAAGTGGAACTGACCCAGGCTGGGGAGCCGGTTTACAAACCGTTCTTTCAGATACTTGCAAAAGCTGGCAGGATGCGACATTGGTAAGCCAATGTACTCATCCAGGTGAAATACTGTCACCCGAGACCAATCCACCGCCAGGGTCGCCAGGCAATCCAACATCTCAAACTGGCTGGCGCCGGTTGCCAGGATAAGAAACGCCTTGCCGCGCTCCGTCACTGCTTGCTGTAGCAGTCGGGCTGCCTGCCGGGCAGCCGCAGCACCAGCCTGCTTTTTATCCCGATAAACTTCTATTTCCATGAGCCTAAAATTCCTGTAATCGCGGATTGAAGATGCGTTCCAGAGTGAAACCCGATAGGGCAAACGCCAGCCCGGTCAGCAACAGTAATGCAACCGGTTCCAGGATCCAATAATAATAGCCCCGGTACGCGCCATTGGTAATGGCATCGTAAATGACCTTACCCCAGGTGGGGAAAAATGGGTCGCTCAATCCTAAGAAAGAGAGAGTGGCTTCAATGTAGATAAATCCTGGCACCAGAATCACCATTTGTGGAATGAGAACCGGCAGTATGCGCGGCGTAAGGTATAAAAAGATCAAACGCAGATTTGGGACGCCGTAAGCGCGGGCAGCCTCAATGTACGGCGCTTCTTTCATCTGAAGGAATGCTGCGCGGTAATTCTTGATCGAACTATTGAAAACATTTAGAAGCACGATGACACCCAAAATCGCCCAAATGCTCTTCGAGTAAATGTAATAGACCATGATGGCGATCGGTAGCGCAGGGAGCACCATGTTGATCTCGGTCAGGCGTTGAATCAGGTGATCAACCCAGCCGCCCAGCCAGGAGCCTACGGCTGCCAGCAACATGGCAGCCAGCGATGTCGCAACTGCGCCGCCCAAGCCAAAAGCCAGCGCCAACGGCATTCCCCACAAAAGCGGTAAGAGCAAGTCTCTGCGGACGTGATCGGTGCCCGCCAAGCCGTACACCTGCCCATACACAATGACCTGCGCCTCCAGATCAGCCTCTTCATCAAATACAAACCCTGAAACGTGCAAGGCATACGAACCTTTGACAGAATCAGCAGTCCCAGACGATGGATTGGCAAATAACACTGCCAGCGGGTTATCACCCAGCTTGCGCTTCAGCTTGGTATCCTGTGAAAGGAAAAAGGTATTGTCCGAAGTCATCGAAAAATTGCCCAGCTCGATCTTACGCCGGTCAGGCGTGAACCAAACCAGGTTAATCAGTGGGCGTTTCTCGCGATATTGGCTCTGCAGCCGTACCGTAATTTCCTGGGGCAAGCCGGCATAGGGAAAATCGAAAGCAAAATCTATGGAAATTTCGCGCATTTCCGGTGATACCTGCCGAACAATCTTGACATCGGGCTGCGCCCGGCTGTCGAGAATAATGGTTTCGGGCAGGTCTTCCTGACGAAAAAGGTTCACCCAAACCGGTAAGGCATTCTTTGGATTGTCGATCCAGAAAGCCTCCTTACCAAGCCAAAGGTCCACCGCCCGCTCATACGGGATGAGGACCATCGTCAGAATAGAAAGGGCAATCATCCCCACGATGATTCCCAGGCTGATCATTACAGCGGGATACTTTAGCAACAGGCGGGCTGCGTGGGTCATTTGGCTTTTCAAACCCTGAAAAACTTCGAGTGGATTTACATTGTTGACCCTCGCTCGGAGGTTTACGCTGGATTGTGCTGTCGCCGGCGCAGCGACGACTTTGGCAACCTTCGCAGAAGACCGCCAGAGCGAAAAATTTCCTTTCCTGACCGGTTTAGCAAGCGCCATGCTGTTCGAGCCAACTTTGACCCTGGGATCAACAAAAGCGTAGATGAGATCTAACAAGAACACAGTCAGCGCCAGCAGGTAAGAAAATAAAGTGAGAATGCCAACTGCTACCCCGCGCTCGTTCAACCGCACTGCCTGGACAAGCGCCGCCCCGACACCTGGCCAGTCGAAGAGCGCTTCCAGCGCCAGCGCGCCCTGCCAGAAGCTGATCAACATCAACGCAAACGAAGTGATAATATAAGGCAAGGTAGGGCGCAGAATATACCGTCTCTCCAGCGCTTCTGACGATAACCCCTTGGCACGCGCCATTTCCACGTAATCATCCTGCGAGTGGAGCAGAAAAAAGGTGCGCCAGGCATAAACGCTTTGAAAGAGCGTACTCAAGGCAATTGCCAACCCAGGGAGTATCATGTGCTTGAGCACGATTGGAATATAGCCGAAGCTTGTGGCTGGCGGCATATTATCGAACATCCCGCCATATGGCAGCCAGCCCAACTGGGCAGCAAAGAGAACGATCAACAAGATGCCAAAGATCCAATTCGGCGTTGCCGAAACGGTGGAGAGAGCGACGATCATCCGATCCAGCCAATTGCCATGTTTTCGTGACAAGGCAAGCGCCAAATAGATGCTGATGAAGAAAAGGATGAAATTGGATGTTCCAGAAAGCAGCAAGGTGTTGGGCAGGCGCTGAAGAATAATGATGCGGACATCCGAACGAGCGGTGCTCGAACCCCGCAAGGCAGTCATGACGCGCGCTTCCCCCAGATTAAGTTGAAGGGCTTCTTTTGTCCAGCGAAAACAACGCAAAAGAAACGGCTGGTCAAGTCCCATCGCCGCTTCCATTTCACGTCGCATTTTCTCTTCTAGAATGGGAATTTGTTCCGGCGGAACGCCCTTATACCCGCCAGCCATACCAAAACCCAGCAAGGCTTCATCAATTCTGGCGCGGTGGATTTGGTCAATATAACCGCCAAAATTGACCACAACGACTGACAAAAAGACGCCAAAGATGACGGTAACTGAGAGCCAGGCTGCTCGGGTGACAGTGTATTGACCTACCCGCGATAGCACACGCCACCAAACCAAGGAATCACTCGGTCCTTCTGATGGTCGTCGTGAAAGGAGAGCCAGCTTCCCCCTTTGTTTGGACGTTTCATCTGCCTGCTCAGAAGTGAGGAAAAGGTTCTGCATAATCACTTTGATTACCCTGGCTGCCCCAAAATAGTTCACCCAGGGTGGAAATTCTGCTCACTGCCGGTAACAATCGTCCTCGGTTTAGTTTGCATAAGTCCTCATCTGGGTTAGAACCCCGTGAGGCTCAGGCATCTGGAAACAGATTGAATCCTCTTTTCCGCAATTGTTCCAACAGCTCTGACGGAGAGCGGTACCACTGTCCCCACTTGCGCGAGATGTGCTCCGTCCAGGAATAATTTTCATAGGTGTATGAATCTTGCCTCCCCTCCTCCAGCCGAATCTTGGCTTTCAACTTGCGGTAATAATCCTGCGCCAGATAGCCCTCGTCCATCACGTGCATGGCTTCAGCAACCTGGTCATCGCTGAAATCCGGGTACTTATCCTCGAACAGGGTGAACCATAGCGGATAGCGCGGGCGAGGCGGATTATCTTCTGCCGGATACCCCATCACCAGCCCAACCAGCGGCAAGACACGGGGAGGCAAATTGAACGCTTCAGCGATCTGATCAGCCTGGTAAATAGCGCCGCCCAGGAAACAGGAGCCTAGCCCCAGGCTTTCGGCGGCTATGACCATGTTTTCTGCCATGTAGGCGGCATCCTGAATGCCAAAGAACAACAAAGAAAGATCATTTGTCACCACCTGCCATCCCCGCAGCGCCATGAAACGCTCCAGCTTATACAGGTCAACGCAGATGGTAAACCACAGCGGCGCGCCAAAAGGAGCTTTCTTTTTGCGGGAAAGCAGCACGCTATACAACTGGGAGGCAAAAGGCGCCTGCTGACCGGCGCGCACGATCGTTTCCACCACCTCATCGGAAGGCTGATTCGGCTTATACTTGCGCACTGATTTACGGCTCAGCATGGCTTGAATGACTTGATTTTCGAGTGTCATGCTATTGTCCTTATGTACTCATCCACTTGCTGTTCCAGCAATGCGAGCGGCATAGCGCCATTCATCAACACCACGTTATGGAACTTGCGTAAGTCAAATTTCACACCAAGCGCCTTCTTCGCCTTTTCGCGCAGCTCCAGGATTTTTATCTCACCCAGTTTGTAGGCGCAAGCCTGTCCCGGCATGAATATACTGCCTGGTTTCATGATCAATGGAAGCATCCGCCAGCTTAGCATTATGCCAATGGATGCCCATCTTTTCCAGGATGCCCAGCATGGTGAGCAACTCGGGGTTGTCAAACACCAATTTCCAGAAAACGCGGGCGTAAAACAGGTTGATATGCCAGGGTTTGCCCCAGACGAGACTTACCAGGAACCAGATGATCAGCGCCAGAATCAGCGCCAAAAGGAGATACAAAAAGGTTGTCATGATGCTAAACCTGAGGGAATGAGATTAACCAAACCGGCTGATGCGGTCGTGGACATCTCTAGAGAATCGCTCGATAAATTCCTGGACATACTGCGCCACATCGCGGGCAGGGTCAATGATCAGGGGAGTCAGGTCCATGCCGAAAGACATCCCCAGGGTCACATCCACGCCATGAGATTCGAAGTACGTGGCGTTGGCGCGCCGGCGTCCCATGGTCGCCAGGTCATATCGTTTTCCACCGCTAATTTGTGAATCGAAAACGCCCAACAGTGCAACTTGTAGGCTTTCGCGCTGGGTCAAGTCAAATGCGATCTTGTCGCTATCCACCATCCAGTCCAGGTCGCGCCATACTTCACAGCCAAAGAGCTTTTCCGGGCGCTCATCAGCCGGCAGACGCCGAATGGCAGTGATCAAACGCAAAGCCACGCTTACGTGGGTATCATGTTTGTCCGCCAGGTTGTGAGTGTAGACGAACTTCGGCTTGGCTGCCCTTAATAGGTCAACCAAATCTTCGACCAATAGCCCATTCGCGGGGTCCTTCACCATCCGGCTGGGATAATCCAGCAGCGCCTGAGCGGCATATTCGCCTACCACAGCAGCCTTTTTCTGCTCCTTCAAACGCACCTGGCGCATCGCTTCATCCGTGTAATCTTTATATAAGCCATCTCGAGGCGAACCGCGCCCGTCGGTCACAACCACACCGGTGAACCACAGGTCGTCCTTCTGGTAACATTCCAGGATAGGTTGAGCTGCCATGATTTCAAGGTCATCCTGGTGGGCAGCCACTGCCAGGTGAGTGGTGCGGGCAAGCGCCTGTTCTGGCGACAAGCCATCTGGCACAAAAATTTCAGCACTGTCCAAGCGAAATTTCATCGTCATCTCCTCAAGGTCAGGTTGTATAGCTTTCAGGATCGAATTTCAGGCAGGCTGGCTGCAGCAATCGATTGACCAACCCGGCGACTCTTCTCATCCGGCAGTTGAATATGCAGCCGAGAAGCCAACTCGGGAAATTCGGCTTGCAGCACCTGGTTTGCGCCCGAAAGGATCAAATCGCCGCCGCGCCCGGAGGTGCAGCGCCCTAAGATCAGCACATGTTTAATGTCGTAAAAATCAGCATAATGCGCCAAGCCATACCCCAGGTAAATCCCCATGCTTTGCCATATCTTCTCGGCGCCTTCATGACCTGCTTCCAGCTTTTCCTGGACGAACTTGAGCTTCTCCGCGTCAGTGACATCGACCGGCAACTGGATGCCTGCCTTGGGCGCCAGCCGGAATACACATTGCTGGGAGAAATACAGCGCGCCGCAGCCCAAGTCGCCAGACCACTCGTCCACCGGGGCAGCGGGGTTGTAATCTACCGGGGCAAAGGCAAGTTCGTTGAGCCAGCCGACGATGTGACCATTCATATCCACGTAGCCCGAAGCCTCGCTGGAGCCCATCGCAATCCCCAGGACGCCATTATCTTCCAGCGACATGGAGCCAGCCAGGGCAGTGACATCGCCATCATTGATGACCACCAGCGGGACTTGCAGTTCATCGCGAATGCGCAAGAAGAGATTCTTGATCTCTCCAAAGCGCTCGCGTGGGATGCTGCGAAACAGTGACGCGACCATCGGGCGATTATCGATATAAATGCCTGCTGAGCTGCCTCCAATTGCATCCACCCGAGGCAACCTGGCAGCAGCCGATTTGAGGGCTGCGATGATCTCGCGGTAATGGTACTCGGGGTCAGAGTGTTTGCGCGGCTCCCAAATGACCTCCTCCGAATAAACCGCCTCCCCATCGATCACCGCGCTCACCTTGCGGTCGGATGCGCCCAGGTCGAAACCGATTCGGCAGCCATCCAGGTGACGACCCAGGCGCTGCCCCGCCTCATGGACAGGCGGAACTTCATCCACTTGGCACGGGATGACCGTGAAGGTCTGTTCGTAGACCTGCTCGCCCATGAATTCATAGTCGAATTTGCGCGCGCCATGCGGCGAATACACCTCCCGAATGTACTCCCCGATGGACGGGGGACCGCCAAGGTAAACTTTGAAGCCGCCCCGCTGCCAAAGCAAGAATTTCACCAGCCGCTCGACATAATAAAAGTTGGCTTCGAATTGTGGATGACCTTCCGGGAAAACGCTGGTTTCGTACCTCGAAACCTCTCCATGGCTGCGTTCCAAGCCAATCACCAAAGGAACGCCAATCCCCTGCAATGAGTCTCTGAAGCGCCGGTTCGCTAACGAAGCAGGGCGGAAATCTGCATCCAGTGGAGGCTTGAGCCTGGGCTCGACAAGTTGAAAATGGGATGTCATCCTATTCTCCTGTATAAAAATCGAGTTCATGGATTGATTGCCATCAACGCCAGGGTAATGCCAGCAAGCGCATCGCTGCCCGAAGAACTTCCCCAGTCCAACAGGCAACTGGCGCAGGCATTGGCATCGCCAACGCCGGCGATCAAGCCATCCAGCGCGGCGATCAGGCGTTCATCTGCCTGCCCTAGAGCGGCGCATTCGATAAGGTTGGCGCTGAGCAGCGTGGTCTTCAGGTGCGAAGCCTTGATGGCTGCCCGGTTGAGCATCTGAATTCGTAATTCCAGTGTGGGATAAAGCTGCAAGCCCCAGCGGTTAAGCGTCAACAACAACCCCACCAGCAAATCATCGCCAGAAGGGGTCAGCCCGCTACCGCGACCGATGAAGGGCGCTAATGCCTCTCCCAGGGCTGCCGGTTCGTCACGGTTGAGCGCAAGAATCAGGCGGAAGAGCTCAGGATGAGAGAAAAACTGCGAAGAACGCTCATCTTTGACTTCCATCGCTCCCCATTCTTTGAGGGTGACCAGCACTTCTCGGAGCAAGCCTTTGCGAGCATTCAACGGAGAATCTTTCGACACAGCCTGGATGGTCGAGAACAGCCGATTTTGCCGCGCTGCCCGAGCCAGGGCGCTGCCCGGCAACGCAGGCGGCTCCCAGGGAATGGCATTTTCGAAGTGCAGGTCTATCCCCAAATTTTGAAAGGATAGATGGCTGTCATGAATCGCGACCGAAGAACCTGGAACCAGCGAGAGAAGCGGTTTAACATTGCCTCCTAGATTGACGGTCAGCGGACCATGGCAGTTCTCTCCTGACAGGAAAACCATCCAACCTGAAGGGATGTGCAAGAAAACCCCTCGAGAGGTGACCCCCCATATCGTAGCTCTATTTACCCCGCTGAAAACCTGTTGAGCAATGCGCCCAATCGCAGAAATCTCAAGCTGCATAGCCTTAATTATAAACCAAGCAGGCAAAGGCGCAACAGGCTTCTACTCGCAGCCTGAGTTTCGATTGTGATCATTAAGGTCAACAGGCTGTTCATGTTTTCAGGCAGGATGTAGTAAAATTTTTCCAGTCATGGGGGGAAACATCTTTCCAACTGGTGCGCATCTCGCGCTGGTTAGGGGTGTTTATCAGTAAAACCCAACTGCTGAAGCGATACACAGCCCATATTTTCGACGCGCATAACCGTTCACCGACTTCATCCGGCGCGTCGACTCTAAAAGGAGGTGTTACCTGCAAATCAACCACGCTTGCCCCCTGATCCCCCAACTGAAATTAATTCATACTTCAAGGAGCTAAGAAAATGGCTACGGCTGTAAGCACTGCAAATAAATATGTGGGCTATTTACCCAATGACACCCCACCCTGGGGGGCAATGATAGGTCTGGCTTTCCAGCATGTGCTGACGATGTTCCCGGCAACCGTGCTGGTCGCCATCCTCACTCATTTTGATGTCGGCGTGACACTGTTTGCTTCGGGCTTGGCGACCATCGCGGCGTTGCTGGTCTCATCCCGGCTGACCAAGAGCTATATCCCTCTTTATTATGGTTCGAGCTTCAGCTACATTGGTCCGGTGGTAGCCATTGTTGCGGCTAACTCCGTCAAGGATGCCTCAGGCGCCATCGTCGATCCGACGATGGGCATCCGGATTGCCCAGGGCGGCATCATGATGACCGGTGTGCTCAACATCCTGGTAGGGCTGCTCATCCGCTACGTTGGAAAAGCCACCCTGGATAAGATTTTGCCGCCGGAGGTAACCGGCTCGGTAGCCTGTGTCATTGGCATTTCACTCGCCTACGCTGCGCTTAGCATGGCTTCAGCCAACTGGGGGATTGCCCTGGTAACTTTACTGGTTACCATCCTGTTTTCGGTTTACTTGCGCGGGCGCGGTTTTATTGGCATGATTCCCATCCTGCTGGGAGCCATCGTGGGATATATCATCTCGCTGTTCATCCCTGGCATGGTGAATTTCCAGCAGGTGGTCGATGCCAAATGGTTTGCAGTCCCCGGCTTTACCCTGCCCATCTTTCAGCTCAGCGCCATCCTGGCGATTGCACCCATTGCCATCGCCACTATCCCTGAAAGCACAGCCCACCTTTACCAAATCAGCCTGTACGTGGATCAGCTTGCTGCCCAGCTCGGTAAACCGCCGGTCAAGTTGAGCCGCTTCATCGGCATCAACCTGATCTGCGATGGTTTGGGCGACAGCATCAATGGTTTCCTCGGCGGATGCGCTGGCACCAATTACGGTGAAAACAACTCGTTGATGGCAATCACCCGAAATTACTCAGGTCCGGCATTGATCACCGCAGGTGTTATCGCCATGCTATTGGGCTTCATCGGCAAGCTCGCCGCATTGGTGGGCACGCTGCCGGTGGCGGTTACCGGCGGTCTGGCGATATACCTGTTTGGCGTGATTGGAGCGCAGGGAATTGCGCTGCAGATTGCTCAAAAGGTCAACATGTTCGACCCGCGCAAGTTGGCAGTGATCGCCACCGTGCTGGTGATTGGCATTGGCGGATACATCGGCTTTCCCAACGGAGAGATTCCTGCTTATGGCTTGAAGCTGCCGGCTATCGCCACTTCGGCGGTTGTTGGGATTCTGCTCAACCTGATCTTCATGTTCTTCCCGGCAAAGGCAATTGACAAAGAATTCGAGGAACGTCCCATCGAGGACCTGAAACTCGAAGTTTAACCCCTTACGCCTTGTTCAGGAGCGGTTACACCAGCCACTCCTGAACGACCCCTCATTAACAATCGACAGGTATTTACCTTTTTGGCTGATTACAGGAGGTGAAAAGACATGGAAGAAAAACCCGGTGTGCGCATCAGCCGCAAGGCGTTCATCCAGGCAGTGGCAACGATCTTCGCCTTGATGCTGGCAGCAGGGGCGCTGACCCTGTTTGTCCCGGCAGGTCAATACGCGCGGACTCAACAGGAAGGCAGGGAGGTGATTGACGCGACATCTTTTACGTACACTGCTCGACCAGATTATCCCATCTGGCGTTGGTTTACTGCGCCGGTCGAGGTGCTGTTCGCAAAAGATGGCGCGACCGTCATTGCGATCATCCTGTTCATCCTGCTGGTCGGCGTGGCATTTGCTGTCATGGATCAAAGCGGCATCCTGAAAGCCATCCTGGCACAAGTGGTAAGTTCATTTGCCGGGCGTAAATACCGCTTGCTGTTGATCATCACGCTTTTCTTCATGGTGCTGGGCGGTTTCTTTGGTATCTTCGAAGAAGTGATTCCGCTCGTCCCCATCATGATTGCACTCTCCTACTCGTTGGGCTGGGATTCGTTGACCGGCTTGGGCATGTCGGTGCTGGCAACCAACGTGGGTTTTTCAACGGCGGCGTTCAACCCATTCACCATTGGCGTCGCTCACAGGCTCTCAGGCTTGCCGCTTTTCTCCGGCGCGGGACCCCGCATCGTCTTGTTTTGTGTAGTTTACGCCCTGCTGGCGGCATTCTTGACTCGCTACGCGCGTAAAGTCGAGCGAACACCAAGGGCATCTTCGGTTTTTAACGAGGACCAGGCTGAAAGAATCAAGTACAAAGACTTCGAACTGAATGCTTTGAACGAACGCGGAGCGCATTTGCGCAGAGCAGTAATCTTCCTGCTGATCTTCTTCTGCTTGATCTTGATGGTGCTGGTCGCCTCGCCATTCGTCCCCACCCTGGCAGACCTGGCGCTGCCGTTGACAGGCATTTTGTTCGTCATCGGCGGGATCGGCTCAGGGCTGCTGGCTGGAACCGGAAAGCGCGCCTGGCGCGCCGCCTGGAATGGTTTCTTGGGAATCCTGCCTGCCGCGCCCCTGCTGATGATGGCTGCCAGCGTCAGGCATATCGTCGCATCTGGCGGCATCCTGGATACCCTCCTGCATTGGTCATCCACGGTATTCACGAACACCAGTCCATTGACTGCTGCGCTGCTGATCTACGCCCTGACACTGGTCCTGGAAGTGTTCATCACCTCTGGGTCTGCCAAAGCTTTCCTGTTGATTCCCATCCTGATGCCCCTGGCAGACCTAGTCGGCGTGAACCGGCAAATCGCGGTGAGCGCCTACTGCTTTGGCGACGGCTTTGCCAACCTGGCTTATCCCACCAACGCTGCCTTGCTCATCACACTCAGCCTGACAGTGGTCACTTATCCCAAGTGGCTGCGCTGGATCCTGGGGTTATGGGTCTGGATCATCCTGGCAACGGTGCTGTTCCTGGCAATAGCAGTTGCCATCAACTATGGACCCTTCTAGGGCATTGGATACGGGCATAGAGGACAGCGTCATTCTGCCAGCACAAGTTATCAGGTTCACTCCACCCCACTCAGTTTTGGAAAGGCAGGCATGAACATCCCCACCTGGACTGAAGCAGAGCGAATGATGTCCGAAGCCAAAGCAAGAAACCCCGGCGCCTGGGCGCAACATGCTCAATACGTTGCCCAGGCTGCCAGGATCATCGCTTCCCGCCATCCCAGACTCGACCCTGAAATTGCCTACATCCTGGGATACTTGCACGACATCGGTCGCCGCGAAGGAACCAGCGACCTGCGCCATACCCTCGATGGCTATCGCTACCTGATGGGTCAGGGTTTTCCAGACGCAGCCCAGATTTGCCTGACCCATTCCTTCCCCATCAAAGACCTGCGCCTCTATTCAGGAAACCGCTGGGACTGCACAGCAGAAGAAATCCAGTTTTTAAACAATTACCTGGCAAACGTGGTGTATTCCGATTATGACCGGCTGATTCAGTTATGCGACGCGCTCTGCCTGCCAACGGGCTTTTGCCTGATGGAAAAGCGGTTCGTGGATGTTGCCCTCAGGCATGGCGTCAATGAGATGACGGCGGTTAAATGGAAAGCGTTATTGCAACTGCTCCAGGCGTTTGAAATGGAGATCGGAGAAAAGATCTACCGTTTGCTGCCGGGCGTGGTGGAAAACACATTTGGGTTTACGTCCGCCGCTCAAGAGCCTTCCAATCCAGCCGAAGATAATCCCCGCCCAGGCGCGCCTCGATGACGTGGGCATCGAAAGGAGCCTGCACATAAGGCGCATCGTAGCGGGGGTAACCGGACAGCGGAATTTCGACGCCTTTCACCCGCAGGGGACCTTCCCAGCCAAAGCGCATTTCGCCAAGGCTGGGAGAATGGTACAGGACGTTCAAGCCGGAAAAGGTCAGCGGCGCGCGAACGATCTTTTCGATGAATGACTCAAAGCTGCCATCGACTGCCTGGCGACCCAGCTCACAAATCCAGATGTTGCGCGCGCCCGGAGCGATGATTTCATTGGGTAACGCACTCGAGCGGCAAAAAGATTGATAGCTATTCCATCGGTATGGCTGCATCGAGCGCAAAGCCAGGTATCCTTGCGCCTTGCGGGCAAACACCCAGCTTTCCCGTTCGATGACCTCGTCGAACTGATCCTGCGGCAGCCAGGCATGGGTGTAAAAGTGACGAACCGGCACATACAAAGCGGGCATCTTTTCGAGTTTATAGATCACAATACAGACGTTTTTCACTTGCGCAGCGCGCGGTAATAATCCCGAACCGGTCCAGTAGCTGGGCGATGCACCCGACAATTTTGCCGGGTGAGTGGTGAAACAGACGGCATCCGGCGCCAGGGTCGCCTGCCAGATGTGCTGCTGGTCGCCGCCATAGCCTTTACGGTAATCTTGCGCTGTCGAAAGCATGTAATCTGGCGTGCGGTAGGTGTAAAGGTTGATCTCTTCACGGGTGTTGCGGCACACATCACGTTCTAAAAAGCGCGCCAAAATCCCCAGTCCGCCAACCTGCCTCAACAGGTTCAGCAAACGCTTGAAGGTCTTGAAAGGCGCAAAGAAAGCGTTGTCCCACCAGTTGAAGGCATCGAACATGCGCAAGGTCAATGCAATCGTACGCGGGTGGGCATACGCCTCCAGCGTCAGCCAGGTCATGCCAGATTCGAAATCTTCAAAGTTAAGCCCCCATCGTTCCGCCTCAGCAATACGGATGCCCATACGCTGGCGCGTTTCCATCTCCCAGCGCTCCAAATCATTGGCGATGGCATATAAGACCTTGGGGAGTTCATACCGCTGGCTGAGGGCAAGCAGAATGGCGCTCATATTGTCAAAGCCCGAGAAAATCCCCATGCCAAACGCCAGCTTGAACGTGTCGATCGTCCCCTCGTGCGCCGCGCACTGCTTGGTGTTTTCATAGCTGCGCCCATGGGTGGAACAAAATGAGCCTTTGAAATGATTGAGCGCCATATCGAGCAGCAAGAGGTCAACGACCATCGTTGCCCGCAGCTGAATATCATCATCTTCACAAAAATCCACCAGGTTAAGCAGCGCCGCCAGATCTTCATCGTAATACACGTGCGAAAGCCATTCGCTGAAACCAGTTCGAAAGCGCAGATTCAGCCAGCGCAGGATGCGCGGCTTGTTGCGCGTCATCTTCTCCCTGCCGCTTTCACCAGAATTGGTAAACACCTCATCAGGGAACATCTGCCCAGCCAGGTAAGCGGCGGAGGTAAACAGGATGTAATGATTTTCCGTCCAGGAACACATCGAGTCGATGCCCGGCTCGGAAGCCCAATACTTGAAATTCAGCACCGCCTGGCAAATGCCCTGGCGCAAGCTGGACGAAAGCTTTTCGGCGCAGCCCGGCTGGTACAACAGTCTCAGCAGGCTGTGCAAGACGAAATCGGAACAATCCTTGCGGGAGTTGACATAATCCACTGCCCCCCACAAAACCCCCTCATGCGGCATCCCCCCAGCCGCCAGGCGCGCCGTCTCATAATAAGGCGCCTTGAAGGTGGCTGGCGCTGGATTGCGCAAGACGTGCTCTAGAAAAGCCCGGCGCCGGGCAGCGAAAGAAGCGGCAAAAGGCGAAAACGAATAGGCATCAGGAAGTGGTTCAGCAGGATATCCTGGCGGCGGTGAGCCGTGAGCCTGGAGGCTGTAATCTGGCGAGGCGTGGACGGTGGTCATCGAAATCCGCCGCTCGAGCCTATCAGCAAGTTTTTCAGCCGCTCCGCTTCAGCTTGAGATTCAGGCGATTCGGGATCTCCACGTCGGCGAGCCGCCAGCAGATTACCCAGGCGCTGATAAACGCCCGGTTGAAGCGGGAAGCGCGCTGCAAAGAAAATCCCAAACGAGATGAAAGCGACTGGCAGAAAGACGAAGACCAGGCGCAGCGCCAGCAAAAAAGATGCCGTCTGAGGCTGCTCGATTAACTTGCCTCCCTGCAATACAGGTGGAAGGTACCCAGCCAGCTCGAGCACCTGAGAGACGGCAAACACCGCAAATGCAGACGACACTTTACGCATGAAGGTGGTCAGGGCGGCGTAGATACCCTCGCGCCGCTCCCTCGATTGGAGTTCATCCACATCGGGGATATCGGGGAAGATGGCATAAACCATCAGCACGACTCCACCTGAACCAATCCCCACCAGGGCAGCAAACGCATACAAGGCAAAGGCTGGCGCTTTCGGAGTGATCAGAAAGCTGAAGAACATGATCACAACAAATAAGCTGGCGCCGATCATATAGCTCTTCGGCTTGGACGTTCGCCGGCTCAACCATTGATAAAAGGGCAGTGAAATGACTTGAGCCACCAGCAGCCCGCCAACCACATAATTCACCTCGCTGCCGCGACCTAGGTAATTTTTCACGTAGTACACGACAATGCTGCTGGTAGCATCGAAGGCGACAAACGCGGTGACATACATGATGAGGATATAGACAAACGTGCGCACGCGAAAAGGCTGGATGAAGGCTTGTTTCCAGTCAAACTTGCTGGGGGGACGTTGAAATTCTGGGCGTTCACGCGTCGCCGCCACAGTAGCGATGAAGGGCAAGGCAAAAAACAAACCAAACGCCGCTGCCATCACGCTCCAGCCGGTGCGCACATCTGGGAAGGCTTTGACGATCTCCAGGGGCAGCAACGCGCATAGAATCGAGGACACTGTGGAGAAGAAGATGCGGAAAGAGGTCAGCGAGGTGCGTTCATTGTAATCAAGGGAAAGCTCTGCCTGCAGAGCGTTGTAATTCAACATCACAATGCTGACCACGGTGGAGAAGAACAGGTATGCCGCCATGACAAACGCAAAGCGCCCTGCTTCGCTTTGAAAAGACACGGGATAAAACAAGGCAAAAAACGACAGGAAGATGAGCAGCACGCCTGCCAGCAGGTAGGGACGACGCCGTCCAAGGCGGGTGCGCGTGCGGTCTGAAAGCACACCTTCTAAGGGATCGGTGATCGAATCGTAAATTTTGCTAACCAGAATCACGATGCCTGCCAGACCCGGCCGCAGGGCAACCACATCGGTCAGGAACACGAGGTAATAGAAGCTGATCAGCGTGCCCGAACCGCCGCCGTACAAATCGCCCAAGCCATAGCCGAGCTTCTGCCAAAAAGTCAATTTTTCAGTCGTGGAGGGGTTGTTGTTCATCATTTCACCTTTTACATAAAGCGCCTTATGGATGGAATTTCAAAGGGTCGCTCAGTTCGACTCACTGGACTATAGCCGCAACCACTTCCTGCTTGCCTGTCTCACTCGAACGATAAAGCGCCTCGATCGCCGCCAGAACAGGCAATGCGGATTCAGCCGGCGTCAAGAAGGGCTGGTCGGCAACGATCCAACGGCGGAACCCTTCCAGGCTGCACTGCAAGGCATGCAGCCCCCAAACCGGCGGTCTTTCCTGGCGAACTTTCACCCCCAGAAAGCGCGCATGAGGAAATGGTTGGCTGGCGTACAGCGCTGTCCCGCGCTCGCCATAGATCTCGATGGAAACCGACTGTTCAGGCGTCGCCACCATGGCGCTGCAAACCTGAACCAAAGCGCCATTGGATAGCGTTAGAATGCCCATGGCAAGGTCTTCAACTTCCACCTGCTTGAACTTAGCCTGGGCGGTTTTCCCTGACGCCAGGAGCGGCGGGCTGGCAATCGCCCACAAGACAACATCCAGCAAGTGGGATCCCTGGGTGAGCAGCGTCCCGCCGCCCGACCGCGACCGGCTGGCATGCCACGCTGATTGGGTGAAATACCCCGGCTCGCGATGCCATGGAACGTTCACCCGGGCATAGAAGACGCTGCCCAAAAGACCAGATTGAACGACACGCGCCAGGGCATAACAACCCTGGTCATAGCGGTACTGGTAATTGACCCCGACTTTGACCCCGCAAGCGGCAGCGTGGGCGGCAATTGCCCTGCCCTCCTCCAGGGTGCGGGTAATGGGCTTTTCGATCAATACGGGCAGGCGGGCGTCAATAGCGATGCGCGCCATCTCAAAATGTAAATCATGCGGCACTGCCAGGTAAACCGCATCCAGGCGCGATACGGTCAACATCCGCCCATAATCGGAGGAAAATAACGGAATCTTGTGCTGGCGCGCAAAGCGCTCAGCACGAGCAATGTCAAGGTCGCAGCAGGCAGCCAGGGCGATGCGTGGATTGAGCCGGGCAAAGAAAGCCATGTATCTGGCAATATCCCCGCAACCCACGACACCCAGGCGCAACGGTCGTTTCATGCCCGGCGTCCGAAGAGAATCGCCCCTGGGCTGGTGAGGAAAGGCTGCCGGTTCAGAAGTCGGCTAAATGTGATGCCGGTCGAAGAGCCCGGGAAGGAAGTTGAGGGGAGTGACATGGATGCAGCCTGCGTTGCTATATTTTACCTGACAGGAGTATAACCCAAACCCAGCCAGCCACCAAATTCTGCTGGAACTGGTCGAATAATTCACTTTGTTCACATCGTTTCGTATTTACAAAACGTTAGAAACGGAGTATACTTTCCGCTCGTTACCGCCAGCTATCTTTGGAGGCAACACTTGTTGGAAAGGGAAAAAACTGATGACCACGAACAAACCTTTGGAAGAAATGCACTTCATCGAAGATGTCGGCTTGTTCTTCGAGCAAATGGGCTTGCCGCGCATGGCAGGGCGCGTCCTGGGCGTGCTGCTGATCTCTGACCCACCGTCGCAATCGATCACCGATTTGTCGGAAAGGCTGCAAGCCAGCAAGAGCGCTATCAGCATCATGGCGCGACTGCTGGCTGAAAGAGGCTTGATCGAGCGCGTTGCATCGCCGGTGCCGCGCCGCGACTATTACCGCTTCAAACCAGGCGGCTGGACGGTTTACATGCGCCAGTGGCTGGGCTTGATCTCAGGGCTGCATGAAATCACGGAACGCGGCATGAACTTACTGGCAGACAAACCGCCTGAGTTGAAGAGCCGGCTCCAAGAAGCGCACGATCTGTTCTCCTACGTCGAACAGGAGTTCCCCAGCTTACTGGAACATCTGGAAGCACAAAGAAGTTCCGGCAGTTCAAAAACCAACATTAAAGGAAATCTCCAGCGATGACCATCCTACTCGAAAACCAAACGCCAGCCGAACAAGCCAATAAAACAGGCGATCAGAGCGCACTGTTGCATGGATTGACCAGCCAGCAAGTGATCGAGAACCGGCTGAAATATGGGGAAAACGTACTTCCTGTTGAAAAAGCGACTTCTGCCTGGATGATTTTACTCAACCAATTTAAGAGCCCCCTGGTTTACATCATCCTGGCAGCCGCGCTGGTTTCACTCATTGTCGGTGAATATGGCGATTTCGCCATCATCATGGCGGTCGTTGTCATCGATGCCATCCTGGGGTTCGTTCAAGAATATCAGTCGCAGCGCACTTACACCGCCCTAAAGGGCTTGCTCAAACCCACCACCACCGTGATTCGGGAAGGGCAGCGTCAGGAAGTTGAGGTGCGCGAGATCGTGCCGGACGATCTGGTCATCTTGACGGCAGGGGAGCGGGTGCCCGGCGATGGAGTCCTGCTGGAAAGCAACAAAATATCAGTCGATGAAGCCATCTTGAGCGGAGAGAGCGAACCGGTCAGTAAAAGTGCTTATGCTGGAGGCTCAGCAGATGCCAGCACGAACCACGTCTCCATGGGCACTACCGTCATTAGCGGACGCGGGGTGATGAAGGTCACCACCACCGGGCTGAACACCGAGCTGGGCAAGATCGCTGCCAGTGTTCAGCAGCGTATCGAAGAAGAAACGCCATTGCAAATGCGACTTAAGCAGTTCAGCAAAACGCTGACGCTGATCGTCGTGGCGTTTACGTTGGCAATCCTGGCAGCAGGTTTACTCATGGGACGCGGTTTTCTGGATATGCTGCGCACCTCGATCATCCTGGCAATTGCAGCCGTCCCAGAAGGCTTATTGATCGCTGTAACCGTGATACTCGTATTGGGAATGCGCAAAATCCTCAAGCGGAATGGGCTGGTGAAAAGACTCCTGGCGGTCGAAACGCTTGGCTCGGTCACGGTCATCTGTACGGATAAGACCGGAACCCTGACCGAAGGACGCATGCGGGTGACGCGAACCGATTTGCGCGACGAACGGCGCGCTTTAGAAGTCATGGCGCTGTGCAATGACCAGGAAGGATCAGTGGATATCGCCTTATGGGAATACGTCAAAACGACTGCTGGAGAAGACTTTGAGAAACGGGTCAACCACTCAAAGCGGCTGGCTGAGGAATTGTTCAGCAGCGAAACGAAGTTCATGATTACCAACTCGACTCTCGACGGCGAAAACAACGATTATTTGAAAGGAGCGCCCGAAATCATCCTGGAAATGTGCCAGACGACCAGCGAAGAAAGAGAAAGCATCTTGAAGCGAGTCGATGATTGGGCAAGCGAGGGGTTGCGCCTGCTCGGGCTGGCTTACCGGGCGCATCGACCTCTCGAAGAACGGGCTGGATACCAATGGATCGGTTTGGTTGCCATGGAAGACCCCATCCGTGAAGGCGTTCAGGAGGCAGTCCGGGTAGCAGAAGAAGCCGGGATACAGATCAAGATGATCACTGGCGATTATCGGCTCACAGCGGAGCGCATTGGACGCCTGATTGGACTGAGCAAAGAACAGGATGCCCTCATCGAAGGGGATACGCTATCAACCCTGTCAAAGGAACAACTACGCCAAACCGTCAATCAAACGAGTATCTTCGCCCGTATCCGTCCCCAGGATAAGCTGCGCATTGTCGAAGCGCTACAGGCTGAAGGACACATTACTGCCATGATTGGGGATGGCGTCAACGATGCGCCGGCTCTGAAACATTCCAACATCGGCGTGGTCGTGGGCAGCGCCACCGATGTCGCCAAGGAAACTGCCGACTTGATCCTGCTAGATAATAACTTCCGGACCATTGTGGCGGCTATCGAAGAAGGCAGAATCATCTTCGAAAACATCCGAAAAGTGGTTGCTTACACGCTCTCCAATTCCTTTGCCGAAGTATTGACCATCTTCACTGCTATGATGCTGGGCTGGCCTGCGCCATTGACGGTGGCACAAATCCTGTGGATCCACCTGATTTGTGATGGTCCTTCGGACATTGTCCTGGGTTTTGAACCTAAAGAAGAGGGAATCATGAAGGAAAAGCCCAAGTCAATCCACGAGCCAGTCCTGCCCGCGCTGGGGCTTTCCCTGATTGCCTTCATCAGTACGGCAAGCGCAGTTGCCGCCCTGTTACTTTTTGGTCACTTCTTCAAGATACACCAGGACCCGGAACATGGGCGCAGCATCGTTTTTGCCAGTTTTGCGCTCAATTCGATGATTTACATCTTTGCTTACCGCAGCCTGCGGCAGCCGCTGCACCGCATGGCGCCGCTGAGCCAAAACAAGCCATTAATCGCTGCTGTGGCTGCCGGTATATTCCTGGTTTTTCTGCCTTTTACAGTCCCATGGTTGCGCAGCCTGCTGGGTATCGTCATGTTGAGTTGGGATGAGTGGCTCTATGTCGCTGGCGTGGCGTTGACATTGCTGCTGGTGGTGGAAATTGGAAAATGGATCAACCAGAAAACCCATCATTGGCTGGCAAGACGTTCCAGCAAGACAAGTCTTGCCATTCATCCGTGAATGACGCCATCTGGCAAGACTTACAGAACAATCAATCGACCCAAGAGAACCCCGCCCTCAGTCAGCCTCCGCCTTGTGAAGGAATCTAATCAGCTTTTCCAGGCGAAAATCTGGTCGATTGAGCGCCGCATCCCTTAAGATGCCCGTCTCCAGGAGCATTTCTAGCCAGCGCTTTGCTTCATCGTTGCTAAACCCTCCTGCCTCCTTGATTAGCTTGCGCCAATCGGCGCGCGTCCAGGCTTTACGGGCGCTCTCGGCAGCCGCGGCAATTTCTGTCAGCACCTGCGCCGCCTTGCGCAAAGCCGGTCGCGCCGGCAATATCACTGCCTTACCGCCCAGGCGCATTTGGTGCAGCGAAACGCACTCCACACCAGAGGGGTCCTTCCAGATATCGATCAGATTCTGATTCCGCGCCCGACTGATGATGCGCGGCGCTTCTGGAGACCCCAGCGCCAGCCGCAGCAGAATGGAGGGTATCCCGCTGCCGGCAAACTCGCGGTGCAGCGTCGCCAAGATATCGGTGATTTCATCTCTTGGCGCTGAGGGGATTTCAACCAGCGCTTCAGCGGTCTCATCAGCTTGACCGGCAGGTTCGAGCGGGTGCAGTTCAGAAAACGGTATGCAATTGAAGCGCTCAGCCAGCACAGCGCTAGGCTCGTCACCCGGGATGATAAAGGTTACCTGTTTGTCAATGCGCAGTAACTCATCAGCAACGGCTGCCAGGGCGCTGTCGCCGCTCAAAATCAAATAAACCAGGGCAGGTCGGCGGGCAACATGAACGCCAATATAGTATGCCAGCAGCAGGTTGCTGGCGTTGCGCGCCAACGCCTTTACCCCAGCTCGATGCGCTTCAGCAGACCGTCCGCCGCGTCCTTCATAGGCGTTGATATCCACCAGATGCGCCAAGCGGCTCAATCCAGTGGACTGCCGGGTATGCTTGCGAAAATCGCCTACCACAAAAACGTCTTCGGGGTCGAGATTGCCATAATGGTTTTGAATTGCTTTCACAAGGCGCTCAAAATCGAGCCGCGGGACTGCGCTGGAAACGCCAGAGTCTTCGGAGGATGAAAGCTTGCGCTTCAAAGCGCTCGCCAGGTTTTCGTAATCGATGAATAATGCAGTGCGCAGGTCAGGCATAAGATGCGCCTCACCAATCGATCGCTGCGCCATCATCTGGATGGAAAGTTTCTGGGTTACGCCAATCGTGACCGATCTTATCTGCCAGAGCGACTTCATCCAGCTCGATCCCCAATCCCGGGGCGGTGGGCAAATCAATATACCCCTCCTTGACCACAAAAGGCTGCTTAAGGTACCCCTCTCCCAGAGAAACGTGTTCCTGAGCTACAAAATTGGGGATAGTGGCATCTAACTGGATACAGGCAGCCAACGAGATCGGTCCCAAGGGATTATGCGGCGCAACCGCGGCATAGTAGGCTTCAGCCATGCCAGCGATGAGGTGGACTTCGTGAATACCTCCCGCATGACATAGATCGGGCTGTAATATGGAAGCCGCACGCTTTTCGAGAATCTCGCGGAAACCCCATTTCGTAAAGATGCGTTCGCCGGTCGCGATGGGCAGATGCGTGCTGCGCGCCAGGTCTGCCAGGACATCCACATTCTGGCACTGCACCGGCTCTTCGATGAACATAGGCTGGAAAGGCTCCAATGCCTTAATCAAAAGCTTGGAAGTTTGTGGACTGATGGCGCCATGGAAATCAATGGCAATGTCCACCTCAGGACCGGCTGCCTGGCGCAACGCGGCGAAATGTTCGACCGCGCGATCGATAAATGCCTTGTTCTCAATCATGCGCGCGGGTCTGCCGCCTGCAATGCCCGTCTTGAAGGCAGTGAAGCCCCTGGCAACCCAATCTTTAATTGCTTGAGGGTCTTCGGCGCTGACATGCTTGTAAACCCTGATGCGCTGGCGCGTCGGTCCACCGAAAAGCTGGTAGATTGGAACACCTAAAGATTTTGCGGTGATATCCCATAATGCCTGCTCCACCCCGCTCAGCGCCGAGGTCAGGATGGGTCCGCCGCGGTAAAAGGCATGTTTATACATCGCCTGCCAGTGGTGAATCACACGGCGGGGGTCCTGCCCCACCAGATAGGGAGCCAATTCCGCCACCGCCTGCGCGCAGGTCAGGGCGCGACCTTCCAAAATCGGCTCGCCTAAACCCACCAGCCCCTCATCGGTGTGGACTTTGAGAAACAGCCAACGCGGCTTGACTAAGAATGTCTCCAGCTTGGTTACCTTCATATTGCCTCATTTCCTTTGCCGGTTGAGGACCAGCCAATGAACGCTATCGGGAAAACTCCTGCAAGGTCTTTTCGTAAACCTCGAAATGCTCGCCTTCCATCTCCTCAGAATCAACGTACTTGAGCCACATGGCTTGTTCAGGATGCTCACCCGATAGCACCCTGCGGCTGACGCGGATATGACCTGAGGGGTCAGCCCAGCGCACCTCCCCCATTTGCAGCAGGATATATTGCCCGGCGTATTGATTCAGAAACTGCTGACGATGATCACGGTAGAACAAAGCCTGCTCCGCAGTCGTGCGGCGCCAGCTTACGATGGTCTCGCGGGAATCGAGTTCCCGGGCAAAGAACTCAGCTACAGGAGCTTTCACCTCCGACTGGAAATCAATTTCATCCAGCCTGACCGTACCAAAGCCTCCTTCAGCAGCGACGAGTAAGGCATTGCGGTCACGGTGGAAGGGGGGGGTGAGCCAGTCAGCTTGCGGGTCATGACCCATCAGGTAAGCAGCGCAGGCATCCGTGGCTACCGTCTGGTCGCCGGCAATCAACGTATTGCCGATGCGGGGGTGATCGCCCGGTCCCCATTCCTGACCCGCCTGACCGACCAACCCATCGATGATATTCAGCGCCGGATCGATGATCTTGCCGATATCTGCCAGCATGTAGGGCATGCGTACCAGATGATGATAATAGGTGCGCGGGCGACCATGCGGCTCCAGCGGCATCAGACCAAACAAATTCTTAAGGCTGAGCGTGACGCCCATGAACATGTGGTTTTTCAACTTCTGAACCGAAACCACGGCGTCAGCATCGATGAGCGGCTTGGGCATGGGATAACGCTCGAACATTTGACCGCCGCCAGGCACCGACACCCAAACCACCGGCTCATAATGCCCAAAAATGTTCGGCACATTGAACTCCTGGAGCAGAGGCATCAAGGTCACGCAATCCTCTAGTTTCGTTCCTTGATAGAAGCCTTCGACCCCGATATCAATCGTAAACAGCTCCGCCGAAGTGCGCTCGCGCAGCAGGCGCAGTGTGGCGCGCGCCACCGGGTCGCTCACCAACTGCTGGCGGTGCCCCTGGTGCATGACAACTTTCCCCGCAGGCCAATCCATGTTGAACTTGATGGCTATCCGCCGCGCCCGGCTCAGCTTCGTCCAGGCGCGATCCAGGGGATCAACAGCGCGTTTCAATGCCTGGTACACCTCTTCATCGCTGGCGCGGTAATCACAGAAAACAGCGCGTGTTTTGTACATAGTCGGATTTCAACTCCTCAAAACAAGTTTCCCCGCTACCTTCGTCTGATCAGTCATTTACAACCCGACGGAGGTGACGGCGTCGTTCACAAGAAATTATCCAGTCGGCATCACCGGCAGCAAAATATGAAAACAGCTTCCCGGGCAAGTAGCTTCATCGTAACCTGGGCTTTCGACCCAAATCCGCCCGCGGTGCGCCTGAACAATGCCCCTGGCAATCGACAACCCCAGTCCCGGACCACCACCCTTGAAGGTCGTCTTGCCGGAGGAGTGTAGCGCCACGCTGCCGGTGCTGTAAAATTTCTCAAAAATGAGCTCGTGATGATCCGGGTCGATGCCGATGCCGGTATCCTGAATCAATATTTCGACGCATTCGCCGTATTGTGGGTCTTGCGCCAGGCGCCCAGAAATGGTGATCTCGCCGCCATCCGGTGTGTATTTGATGGCGTTGATCACCACGTTCTGCAGCACTTTGAGCAGTAAACCTGAATCGCCCTTGATCAGCGGCAAACCTTCCAAATCACGCAATTTCAGCGCAAGTAGACGGTCTTCGAGGTAAGATTGGAAATCCGCCTGGATGCGGCTGGTCAAACTCGAAACGGTCATGATTTCCAGCTTGAGGTCGAGAACCTGGTTATCAATCCGCACCACATCGAGCATGTTATTGATGATTTCCTGCAGGCGCTGGGTGCCGCGCAGCAAGCCCTCCAGAATCTGGAGCAAGTAAGGGCTGGCTTGAACTGAGGCATCTGCCTGTACCATTTGCAAATAACCGCGCATGATGGTTAAGGGGGTGCGCAGCTCATGAGCGACGACGTTGATGAAGTCGCTCTTGTTCTTGTCCATCCGTTCCAGCTTCCCCAGCGCCAGGCGCAATTCTTCGGTGCGCTGCTGCACCATTTCCTCAAGCTGCTGGTTGAAGCGGGTTATTTCCTCGTAGAGTGCTGCATTCTCCAGCGCTACGGCAGCCTGCAGGGCAAACGTTGTTGCCAGGAGCACATCCTGCTGGCTGAAGGCGCCCCGCTCCCGGCGGGTCAGTGAGACCATCCCCACCACCTTATCTTTGGAAAACAAAGGCAGTCCCAGCCAGGACAGGTTGAGCGGCAGCCACTCCACCTGGCTCCAACCCTGCTCCTGGGTTACATCGTCGATCACTACCGGCTGGCAGGAAGCCTCGATCTGCTTATAAACATCGCCCTCGCGCAGCGGAATCAGCAGGCTCTTGGTACGGTCATCCTCGGGAAAGCCGTGTTGAGCGGCGATGCGCAGGTATTGTCCTTCTTGTAGCAGCAGGGAGCCGCGCTCAAACGGCACCACCAAAGCCAGCTCCTCCAAGATGCGCCGCGGCAGCTCACTGGGCTTCAAGCCGCAAGAGAGCCGGCGCTCAGCTTCGATGAACACCATCTCTGCCCAGCGGCGCTCCTTTTCGACCTGGTACAGGCGAGTAGTCTCGAGCGAGGCAGCCGCAAGCGCTGCCAGCGCCTGGAGCTGAGCGACTTGAGACGAATCCAGGATGGGAAGACCGGTATCTTCCCTCAGCGACAGCACGCCAATCACCCTATCCTTGCAAACCAAAGGGACTGCAAATTCCACCGGCGTTGCCTCCCCAGCCATTGGAAACCAGACGGGTTGACGCGATTGAAAAACCTGCCCAACAGCCCCCTGGTGCAGTAACTCGCCGCCCACTCCCAAAGATTTAGCCAACTCGCCATTTTCTATCAAGAGAGTCAGGCGGTCTTTTTCTGAGTCTGCCAGTAAGATTTTCACATGGTGTTCTGGAATCAACTCCTTGACGAAAGAAGTCAACCTTAAGCAGATTGCCTCGGCATGCGTTAAATTCAACAACTCCAGGGCTGCTCTTGCCAGGAGCTGACTGCGCAGGCTGTCAGAGGAATCCGTTGAATTGGCGATCGTCATAAATCCGGAGCTACTTTTCTTAGTATATCACGCTTATTTGCCAGTATAATGGGGCGCGATTTTAACGTTATGGAGAAAAAGACCTTGGCAGTGCGCTTGCGAAACCAGAAGAATCCCCACCTGACCCTGAGCCTGACCGACGAAGCCTGGTTTGGCGTGCTCGACCTGGCGGAGGGATATGGCTGGATGCCGATGGGTACCGTGCATCCGGGCTACTGGATCGATTTGAACCTGGATGTGTATAGCTACTTGCCCGAGGTTGTAGCGCAAACGGGGATCGGCGAGGCTTTGACCGAAAAGCGCCTGGTGCTGCTCGAGGATGCCTTGAACCTGGCAGACGCCCTGGAACGCGCCTTCCTGGATTATGAACCTGTGCGCGTCCCAACCAGCTATTACTTGTTCGAAGAAGAAAACCCTTACCTGCGCAGCCGCCCCAGCATTGGCGCTATTCTGGCTGTTCAGGATTTTTGTCAATGCGGCGCGTTTTGGATCGAACGCTACCAAAATAGCGCCAGGCTGGAATGACATCTTCCTGGCAACCGCTCACCCTGCCTGGCTCTTTTATGGGCGCCGGGCATACGCCGTGAGAGAAGGTAAGTCGTCAGCCTGAGGATGATGAAGCCCCAAGGAGCTCAGGAACGGGGATTGGCGGCAAAGTAAATGAACACACTGATCAACAAGACGCTGATGATCAACGTTAGAGTGGCAATCAAGAGCTGTCCTAGCAAGCTGGAAACGACGCCTATCAATACAACCACAGATAGGGATCGCATTGCCCAGGCAATTTCAAGGCTGCGCCCTTGCAATGGACGCTGCCCCCTCTGCCACAACGACAAGCCCGCTGAAATGCAAACAAGCATCAATAACAACGCTCCAAATAAAACCTGGCTGCCGGTAAAAGCGGACAAGTCCAGGACAAAGATTCCGCATGTCGCCTCCTGAAAAGGCAGGGAGCCAGCCGAAAACACAAACACCTTCGCCAGCACAAAAAAGCCCAGGTCAATATCCTGGCTGGTGACTGTCCATTCAAAGGTTTTCTTCTCGCCTGGCTCAAGCGACAGGCGTGTATCCACCTGACGGTAAGGACCCGGCGCGCTGAACTGGGCGCGCAGCAGCGGTTCAATCCTTTTTTGATCAGGGTTTCGAATCGTAATGGTTATCCTGCCCGTTTCGGAGGTGGTCATCAAAGCTGGGCAGCGCAAAGACCTGATTGGTTTGCCGCCAAACGCATCAAAACCATAAAAGATCGCTTCAAGGTCAGCCCAGGAGGCGGTAACCGTCAGGAATAGCCCAAGCGCAATGCCAACCCCAAAAAGCAAAAAACCGATGGGACGAATAAAGAATTTGGAAATCATCAGCTAATTCTAACCCACCCCGGCGCCTTCTGCCTATGCTTTAAGGCGCAGCAGAGGCTTCACCCAAAACAACTTCAACGATTTGCGTCTCGCCGGCGCGCACCAGTTCAACAAGCACGCGCTCGCCAGGCTGGTAACTGAATAATGCGTTCAAGAAGGTGGTATCTTCATCCAGCTTTTTCTCTCCAATACGAACGATGATGTCGTCCACCCGTATTCCAGCCTGGTCAGCCGGTCCGCCACGCGATAGCTGTGTCACGTAGGCGCCCCAGGACACCAGCAAACCATAGCGTTGCGAAAGGCGAGGATTGACAGCCACCCATTGGATGCCCAGCGTCGGGCGTGCAAAATAACCCTGCTGGATGATTTGATCGGCGATCAAGCGAGCCGTGTTAGCAGGAACAGCAAATCCCAGCCCCTCTGCTACCACCTGGCTGTAACCGCTCCCGCGGACAATCAAGGTGTTGACGCCAACCACCTCGCCAGCCAGGTTCACCAATGGACCACCAGAATTGCCCTGATTGATGGCAGCATCCGTTTGAATCAAGTCCTCCATTTGATAACCTTTGCCTGTATCCAGCCGCCGACCTGTCGCGCTAATGACGCCCACTGTGACGGTATTCTTGAAATCGCCCAGCGGAGAACCAATGGCAATGACCGTTTCACCTGGGCGTACCAGGTCCGAATTCCCAAAGGTCGCCACAGCCGGCATTTCGCCTTCAGCTTTGAGCACTGCCAGGTCAGCGAACACGTCAGCGCTGACGATGCGAGCCGGAAGTTGGGCGCCATCCGCCAGGATGACAGCGACTTGGCGGGTGCCTTCGACCACGTGGTTGTTGGTGATGATATATCCATCAGATGAAATGATGATGCCGCTGCCGCTGCTCTCCTGATCGGCGGTGCGCCCAAAAATGGTGATCTGACCAGGCACCGTGCCCACCACGGTCACAACTGCCGGACCCACTTTTTCGACCGCCTGAATCACCGCGGTCTGCACCTCAGCGCCCGAGAAGACCAGTTGTTGAGGGGTCGAGGTTGGCTCGACCGGCAACGCCTTCACTTCTGCAGGCGTTGAAACCGGGCGAATGACCTGATAAACAACGTATCCCCCACTGACTGCGCCCAAGAGGGCGCTCAAAAATGACGCGATGACCAGTAAACAACCGAACCAAAGCCGATTCTTGGGCGCCGCCTGGCGCGACTCGGCGGGAGGCATAACATCTGAGTACATGTCCTTCTCCTGAAAAGCGGCAATTGAGCTGTTAACTCAATTTGACCACAACAAGATAAGAATCTTGTTAACGCGGACTTTCTTCGGTATACTCAGGTTACACCCGGCAAGCTCTTTTATTCCTGGACGCTCTTAGCTGGCTGAGAGGTTTGTAGATAGTGCTTACGTTTTCGGTAAGTGTCCAGGGTGATCGTTATAATTAAGCCGGAAAGTGACAGGATCAAGAACGTCATACTTTACGATAACATGGTGCGTTTAAGTCCGAGTAAACATGAGGTTAAACCACTTTAAACGAATTGAAAAGACTTATTAACAAAATTGTGATGTCCTCGCGACGTAACCGACCCACGATTGGCGTTCTGGCTGGCTGGCAGGCTTTCGGCGGCTCGCTGGATAGTTTCCTCGAACCGGTTTTCCAGGGCATTCGCTGCGCTGCCCTGGACTATGGATGTAACTTGCTGATTGCCTGTGGTCTGGGAGCCGCGCGCGGCATCGACCTGGGCAGACCTGCCTGGCCTGTCCTGTTCCCCGGAGTGGATTTCGTACCCGTCGGACCCTGGAACACAGATGGCTTACTGGTCGTCCCGCCCCTGGCATTAGATGTGGGAACGCCTTATTTCAGTGATTTATGCGCCAGCGGCTTTCCACTGGTCTACGTCGGCTGCCGAGAAACCGGACCTGCAGTGATCGTTGACAATACCTCAGGCATCCTGCAAGCTGTGAATCACCTGATGGAACACGGACACCGCCGCATCGCCTTTATTTCGGGTCATCTTAGCCAATCGCTGGATGACAGCGGTCAACGTCTGGCAGCCTATCAGGCTGCTGTCAAGCGGTGGCGCCTGGATGACAACCCTGCCTTAATCGCCCGCGGTTTTCATACGCCATCCGGTGGGTATCAGGCTATCAAGGAGTTGTTGAACCGCAACGTCACTTTTACCGCTGTTCTTGCCAGCAACGATGAATCTGCCCTGGGAGCCATCGAGGCGCTGAGGGAAGCTGGAAAACGCGTCCCCCAAGAGGTTGCCGTCATCGGTTTTGACGATCGCATGGAAGCCAGGGCGTACTCCCCACAGCTTACCACAGTCCATCATCCGATGTTCGAGATGGGATATCAATCGCTCATCTTGTTGCTGAAAATCATGCAGGGAGAGGCTCCCAGGGATCGGCTGATCAGCATAGCAACCCATTTGGTGGTAAGGGCTTCCTGCGGATGTCAGCCAGGCAGCGCAACCCAAGGTAAGGCACAATCTGGCAGGCGCACGCCAACTTCAGTACTGTCGCCCGATATTGCTAAAGGCTTACAAAACCATCCAAAACTCGACAGGATTGCGCTTGAAATGACCCAGGAATTACTCGGGACAATCCAGGGGTTACGCCAGAGCAAAGCACATCAATACAGCAATGACTTACTCATGTCATTCCAGAGCAGCCTGATCGAGGGACATCCGGGTTCTTTCATCTCAACGCTGACGCACATTTTGGAAGAGGTCGATACACCAGACATCTATCCCGAACCCTGGCAAGAGATCATCACCTTGTTGCACCAAAGGCTGCCCATGTTGACAGCAATGAGCCAGGGCAAAGCCACCAGCGGACAAATCGAAGAATGGCTACACCAGGCGCGCCTGGAGATCAGCGCCAGGAACAACGCCCAGTATGCCCGCCGGCGCGTTCAGGAAAATAATCTGGCGAATCAGATTGGCTTGATGAATACTCGCTTCCTGACCGCGCAGGACGAAAACGAAGTGCTGGATATTTTCGAAACCAGCTTATCCGAACTGGGCATTGAGAAAGCAACCATCGCCTTTTTCGAAGCTCAAGGAGAAGATCCAATTGCCTGGAGCCTGCTCCGCTTGCCTAAACAGGCAGCTCAAAAAATCTCCCGTTTCCCCTCTCGGCAATTTCCTCCTGAGGAACTCTATCCATCAGACCAACCATTCCAGCTTGGTTTACTTCCCCTGTTAATCCAGGAGGGGAAAAACGGATATGCAGCGTTTGAAACCAGCGACCTGGCGCCCTGTGCAAACCTGGTGCGGCAACTGGCAGCCGCGCTGCGCGGAGCACATCTTTATCAGCAAGCGCTCGCAGCACGCCGCCAGGCAGAAGAAGGATGGCGCATGGCTGAAGAAGCCAATCAGATGAAGAGCCGCTTCCTATCTATCGTCAGCCATGAGCTGCGCACTCCCCTGAACCTGATTTCTGGCTTGAGCGATATCCTGCTGCGAGACAGCCGGCAGGAGACGACATTCGATCTGGGTGCTCAAAAGAAGGACCTGGAAAGAATTTACATCGCAGCGCAACACCTGGACAGCCTGATCCGCGATGTGATTGACCTCGCTCACAACGAAAAAGGTCAGCTCAGGCTCAACCTGGAATTGGTTCAGATCGAGAAAATCCTCCACGCTGCCGCAGCAATTGGGGAACAAATGGCGCGTGACAAGGGATTGAACTGGCATAATGACATACCCGCTGATTTGCCGGCAGTTTGGGGCGATGCAGCCCGCTTGCGCCAGGTCTTGCTGAACCTGATCAGCAATGCAGTCAAGTTCACTGCCCAGGGAGATATCTGGTTATCCGCCAGCCGGGTTGAAGGAGGCGTTCGAATCCAGGTTCAAGATACCGGCGTGGGAATTGCCATTGATGAGCAAGAGATCATCTTCGACGAATTTCGACAGTCTCAACGAACGGCTGCCCGCGGATTCGGCGGTCTGGGACTGGGTTTAGCCATTTGCAAGCGGGTGGTCGAACTGCATAATGGGTCGATTGGCGTGTGGTCATCGGGAGAAGATGGCAAAGGATCGACCGTCTATTTCACCTTACCGGCAGCCACAACCCCGGCAGGCAGCCTCAAATCTGAAATGAGTTCGATTGCCCATGTTCTGCTGCTGGTCGACGACACAGCCACTGAGCTTCCCATCAAAACCCACCTGGAGCGACGCGGGCTGCTCGTCAGCGTAGAAAGAATCTCTGACAACCTCCAGGATATTTTACAACCAGGGCAACCACTGCCTGACCTGATTATCATAGAAGCCCGGCTGGCGTCCAGGCGGGGCTGGGAAATCCTCCAGCAGGTGAAGGACAATCCCCCTTCCAGCCACATACCTGTGTTCTCCTATTCGCTTGAAGGTGGAATCGGTTCGCTGATGGAGCTGGATTTCCTGACCAAGCCGCTACAGCTCAGCCGCCTGGCAGAGGCTTTGCAGCCTTACAAATGGGTCGAAAAACGAAACGGTGATGCCAGCAGCATTCTGATCGTGGATGACGAGCCAGAAACACTCGATATGAATGCGCGCATGATTGAAACGCAACTGCCAGACTTTTTGATCTTACGAGCTCGCAGCGGTAGAGAAGCTCTTCACATCCTGCAAGTATGTCGTCCCACGCTGATTTTGCTGGACTTGATGATGCCCGATGTCGACGGTTTTGGCGTGCTCGATGCAATGCGCGCAACCCCAGAATGGCGCGCTATCCCGGTCATCGTCCTGACGGGTCAGGCGCTTTCTGGCGAAGAGATGGAGCGGCTGAACAAAAGCGCCGCCTTTATCCTTAGCAAGGGCATCTTCACGGCTGAGGAAACCATCCAACGAATCATGGCAGCAATCTCTTATAGGCGCGGGGCAGGCTCTGAAACCCAGCGCATCATCTTGAGAGCCATGGCGTTCATCCACGAGCATTATGCCGAACCCATCTCGCGCAGCAGCATTGCAGCACATGTCGGCTTGAGTGAACGCCACCTGACACGGTGCTTTCACCAGGAAACCGGCATCACACCTATCACCTATCTCAATCGATATCGAATTCGACAGGCGAAAGCGCTTTTGGATGCAGGTGAAAATTGCATCACTGACGTAGCGCTGGCTGTCGGCTTTTCTTCCAGCGGCTATTTCGCCCGCGTCTTTCGGCAGGAAACAGGCAGCTCGCCGCGAGCTTATCTGCGCGGCGAGTGCCTTGACACATAATGCCAAAATCGTCTCCTCGTTCTGCAACCAACGCGCGAATATTGGGGCTTGTCCCAGTTTTACTATTTCACGTCCTAAAAATAGCAGACATCAAAGGTTTTTCAATGTAAAGTTTTAATAGCCTCTAGCGCAGCATTTCTTTTTTTACCCTTTTTTAGGGCGGGAGGGATTGCCTTGATGATACAATCCAGTATCCTTGTCATCGGAATTGATGCCAATTTTTGTTACCTGATGCAGCGGTATATTCACAAATGCGCATTTCGCAGCTTGCAGGTCAGCCCTGGACTGCAGACTAGCGCCGTTATACGCAAAGAGAAGCCCGCCGCGATTATCCTGGAGATCACTTCGCAGGAATCGGAAGGATGGAAAATATTGGATGTTATCAGAGCAGACCCAGAAACCAAAGATATCCCTGCCATTATCTGTTCATGGCAGGATGAAGGAAGAAATTGGGTGACAGGCAAGGGTTACGCGTTTTTACGCATGCCTATCCTGTACGAGGAATTCCAGCAAGCTCTTGTCGACATCGGCGTTTGCTCAAAAGCATAAAATAGAAGGTTGCGCTTGATGAAAATACACAGTCTATCTAAGTATCTCCTGGCTTATCTCTTATGGGTCATTCTATTAGCGCTTGGTTTCTTATTCAACACCCTGGCTCAAAACGCGTTCGAGGCGTTCCTGGGCATGCTGACCTCGCAAAACAATCGTTTCTTGTTTGTGCGCCAGATGATTGTATTGGATCGCGTGTTTGCAGTGCTCATCTGGCTGGTTTGGTTAGTCATGATGATCGTTTCGGAAGAATCCTTCAGGCAGGGCGCTAAGGCTGGCGGACTGCTCAAGCGTTTTTTCCGGTTTGCTGGTCCACTTCTGCTGGGCATTTTTGTGGCAGACCTCTATCTGCTTTCTGTAGCCGGTTTTAGCGCTGCTCCCTGGCTGCGTTGGGTTCTGTTGGCTTTAGAACTGACCTTAGGAGCTGGCTTCACCTGGTATGGGAGACCTTATGGTCGCGCCAGGAACAAGATACGAGTCCATGAATGACGGGACGAGAACGCGTTATTGCTGCGCTTACCTTTGCTAATCCCGACCGGGCACCGCGCGATTTATGGGTTTTACCCTATGTCAGTCATCAAAGGCGAAAGGAACTGGATGCTGTTTTGTCTGAATTTCCTATGGATATCGCTGGTTCATCAGCCAGTTACCCGGAGGACTTGCGCCGTCTGCCCTCATACCTGGAACCTGGCGCCTACCAGGATGAATGGGGATCCGACTGGTTGGTGGCAGAAGCCGGCGTGATTGGAGAAGTCAAGCATCCTGCACTGGCTGATTGGAGGAATCTAGAACACTTCAAACCTCCCTGGGAAATGTTGAGAAGAAGACAATTCGACAACGTCTGGCGTGAATACGAGCGGACAGAAAAGTTCGTCCTGTCAGAATGCACAGCGCGCATCTTCGAGCGGCTGCAATTTCTACGCGGCACAGAAAACTTGTTTATCGACCTCGCCTATGGGACAGTTAATGTTCGCACTTTGATGAATATCGTGCATGAATATTACCTCGAAGATATTCGTCAGTGGTGCAAGACCCCCGTAGATGGTATCCTCTTCATGGACGACTGGGGCTCGAACCAGCGTTTACTCATCCGACCAGCAGTTTGGCGGGAAATTTTCAAGCCCATTTACAAACAATATATTGAGATGATTCATTCGGCAGGCAAGTATGCGTTTTTCCATTCGGATGGAAATATCCAGGAAATCTACGGCGACCTGATCGAATTAGGCATCGACGCTATTAATTCTCAGCTCTTCACCATGGAAATCGAGACCTTAGGGAAGCTCTATCGAGGAAAAATTACGTTTTGGGGAGAAATCGACCGTCAACACATCCTGCCGTTTGCATCTCCCGAAGATGTGGAACAGGCTGTGATGAGGGTGCGCAATGCTTTGGATAACGGCACAGGTGGCGTTATAGCGCAGTGTGAGTGGGGAAAATATGATCCTGTCAGTAACATTCGGCAGGTCTTTACAAGTTGGTTGAAAAGCCCAAATTAGAAAAAATTGGGTCTTGACAAATTCGAACATTTGTTCTATATTATTTACAGAACACATGTTCTGTTTTACTTTCCCGCTTCGACCAACTTACATACGGAGGAAAAAAATGAACCTGCCACTTACCAACAAGATGCCCACCTTCCAAATTCGCCGCGGTTTATTGTTCGGTGTCTTGATCATCTGCGCCCTACTGGCATTCGAGATGTTCAACTACAGCACGACCGATTTTGCGTTGAATGATTTACTTGGCGATCTGAGGTTTCTTGGAATTCGGTGGGCGACGATTTTGGCAATCGCCTTTTGTGGAATCGACTTTGCAGGCATTGCCCGTCTTTTCACACCAGAACAAGGCGCTGATGAACCGGCGGAGGTCTGGTATCTGTTTGGCGCCTGGCTGCTGGCTGCTACCATGAACGCCATGCTCACCTGGTGGGGTGTATCCATCGCAATCATCAACCATGAATCTATGGGGAGCGCTGTGGTTGCCCGCCCGACGATGATCAAGGTGGTGCCTGTCTTTGTGGCGATTATGGTCTGGTTGATTCGCATATTGATCATCGGCACTTTCTCCGTCGCGGGCGACAAGCTATTCTCACAGGCTGACCGGCGCAGCCGCGCCCGCTCGACATCGATTCAACCAGCATATAATCGTTCTGCTGTACCAACCCACAGTTTGATTCAACCCAATGCCACAAGCTTTCGACCAGCTCCTAAAGCCACGCCGCAGGCGATGCAATCTTTTGCCCGCCCAGAACCAACCTACCATCCTTTGTCTGCCAGCAGCGCCGCTTCACGCAACAATTCGAATCTGCCTAACTAAATTACCCTCTCTCTTCTCCTCCTCTGGTCACGGCTCATCCTCTGTCGAGGGTGAGCCGTGCGATTACTTAAAAAGAGCGCCGGACGTGGGGGGGGCACGCCCGGCAATCTAAGGAGGGCCACCGGACTCATCAACATGGGGGGGGACACGTTGACAATTGGTTACCGGTGGTGGACACCTGAAATACCAATAAGTTGGGAGGGCAGGTGTCAACACCAATAATATACACCAAAATTGTCCGATTATGATTAGAGAATAATTAATGTCCTACAGCGGAATGCTCCCAACTCTTTATTCAGACCTAAAAATTTTAAGCCATTCCTCGATTTCTTCTGGGCTTAATTCTTTTTCTGGGGTACCCTTTGTTTCAGGTTTTTTTCGTAAAGTTTGCTGCAATTTTTGTGCAAATGAATCAGCCGTCATCACTCGCGCTTTTGCAGCTCGCGCAGCGGCTTGCAACTGGAAATCGGAGCTGACCACCGTATAATTCCTGGCATCGCCTCCCAGTCTCATCAATCGGGACCGAATTTCATCGTCTGCACTGCGACCAAGACGGCTGAATTTGACTGCCACCATTCCATACCGGCGTGGTCTATCATACCCCTGAGGCGCTTTATCAAAGTAACATTCCACCCCAACCCGGCTGAGACGGCTAAATTCTTGCAACAACTGAATAAGCTGTACTTCGTCATCCACCTGGTCGAGGCTCAGCCCTGGAATCTTGGGAATTAAGTTATGTCCATCAATAATCAGCGGCATAGCCCCATTTTATGGTGGCTATCACGAATAGTCAATGATGCCATCTTTTTTGCATCGGATTCTGTGATTTATAATAGCCTCAATGGTTCGGCTTAAGCGTTGGTTTTATATCCTCTTGTTCAACATTTTGGTTTCAGCAGCGACAACCCTGACGGTGCTGTATTTTTGGGAACGCGCCCATCCGCCTGCGCAACCGATCGTCACCGTCATCAACCTCATCAACCCAACCCTCGCCATCACAGAAACCGTCAGTCAACCTTCTCCATCTATCCATCAAAACACCCTGGATATTACCTCCTCAACAGGAGAGACCAATATCTCAAGTGAGACACCAGCTTACCTGGTGCAATACACGGTGAAAAAAGACGACACGCTGGGAAAGATAGCTCTGGCATTCGATGTCAGGTTAGATGACCTGATGCGAATCAATGGACTCACCGACCCTGATTTAATCGCAGTGGGGCAAGTACTTTATATCCCATCAGGACCGCTGCCCACACTGACCCCGCCGCCGTCCTCCACACCGGAGCCATCTTCCACGCCTGTTCCAGGGACGCCAACGCGTGCAGCAACCGCAACTGAAATCATTACGGCAGAACCACCCATCCCCCGCATCGAGAGCATTACTGGCGCTGGCAATTTAGAGCTGGAGAGGGTAAAGATCGGGCGAAGCGGGCGCGGTGAGCTTTCACTGGCAGGGTGGCAACTGGAAGATGAAGACAACCACATCTTCACCTTTCCCAACCTCATTCTGAACGAGGGAGGCGTCATTACGGTTCATTCAAAGCGCGGCTCAAACACCGTCACCGATTTGTATTGGGGTTTTTCCCAACCCATCTGGAAACCAGGCGAAACGGCTATTCTACGAGATGAGAAGGGCATCGAGCGCGCTCGTTTCCGCGTGCCTTGAATGACTATGAAAGGATAATTTGATGGTTGATATCGAAGATCAAATCCGCAAGGCAATGGAGGAAGGTAAGTTCGATGATCTGGCAGGTAAAGGTAAACCGCTCAAGCTAGAAGAAGATCTGCTGGCAGATTCGGACTGGCGGTTGGCGCATCATGTGCTCAAGAGCGGTGGGTTCACACTGCCCTGGTTGGAAACCCGCCAGGAGCTGGAGAAGGACATCCAGGCATTACGGGATACCCTGGCTCTTGCATGGGACTGGAGAAAAGATAACCTGCATCTTCCACAGGTAGAGGTGGAATGGCAGCGTGTGCTGAGGGATTTCAGGGAAAAGGCACGCGCCCTTAACAAGAAGATACGCGATTACAATTTGCAGGCGCCTTTGGAACGGTTTCAGATGCTGCCAATCAATATCGAGGCTGAGATCAAGGCAATCACTTCAGGGGGATAAGGAAGAGGAACAAGCCTGACAACAATCGATCACCCGAAAGGGATGATACTTTTGATTGTGGTTTTATCTGGCAAACGAGGGAACACCCCCATCAAATCAAGAGACCTGCTCTGTTTGGTGAAAAACGACTGAGTGGTCAACCAGCACGCCGTCACGATATACGAACTTTGCCGAAAAGAAACCAGGCTGATCGAGCCATGGCAGGAAGATATAATCCCCTTCCCAGAGATGAAGTCTGGCAAGCTCGGAATCATCAATCCACTTGAGATATCCTTCAGGCGACTCGATCAGCTCTCCCTCGAAATCTCTCACAATGAACACAAACGCATACCAATCTTCATCATTGGCAAAGCCAGGAAATGTCAGGAAACCTTTCAGAATCGGGTTACGGGCTACCAAACCTGATTCTTCTTTTATTTCACGGATGACGCATTCCTCTGGGGTTTCTCCAGGCTCAAGTTTACCCCCCAAGCCATTCCAGCGCCCCTGGTGGATGTCGTTGGCTTTCTTGATGCGATGAATCATCAAGGTCTTGCCATCTTTACGAAGATAGCACAAGGTTGCCAGTTTCATGAGGGGGACTCTCCGGAAAAATGTTCTTTGACCAGGGCAAGCAAAGCCGCTTCCTCTTGAATAATGTTTTCATTCAGACGGGCTGCCGCCACGATGGGAAGCCAACGCTCGAGTAACGCCGGGTCGCCAGGCATTATTCTAAAGTAATGCGCTAAATAAGCCTTCAGGAATTTCCGGGTAATTCCCCGCACCAGCCAGCCCAAGGGTCCCACGTGGAACCTGGCGTTTTGAATCAATAGCTGAGAGCGCGCTAAATCTGCCAACGGATGACCGCGCGTAACATCGATCCAATCGATCACGATTGGACCATTGCGCGTCATCAAGACATTGCCAGGATGAAAGTCTCCATGGCACAGGCAGGTATCCGCAGGCATAGCTTCCAAAGCTTTCAGTGCTCGCGCTTTCAATGGGTCCGGCAAGGCGCCGGCAGTCTGAATCTTTTGAGCCAGACGCTGGCGTTGGTCTGGCGGCTGCATCGTATGAATGCGATGCATCGCAGCATGAAGTTCGGCAAATTGTTGCGCCAGGAGTGATACCATCCAGGGACGGGCGAATAGAATGGTCATCATGGAATCGCCGTCCAGACGCTCGTAGACAAGTCCTTTGCGCCCATTGACTTCTACGACTTCTCCTGCCCAGGGAGCAGCCATGCCAGCAGCATGCACCGCCCGAGCAATCTGCGCCTCGCTTTCCACAGCATCATCAGGGAACCAATCACGGAACAACTTGATGACTTGATCATCACCCCAGGCAAAGACCTCTGCTGTCCTGCCCGTTGCAATCCGTTTACCTAAAGATGGCATACCACTCCATGACTGAAACAGTCTGAATAAAAAGAGGGCGCAGCGTCAAGCAACCCCTCGCAAGGGGCATCTTAATCACCGCGCCCTGGTTTTTGCAGGCAAATTCCTGCAGTAAATCGTTTATTCCTTCTCGCGCTTGCCCAGTTGATGGTCGAGCATGAGCACTGCGGTGCCATGCGCTTCGATCAATTCCAATTGAGCGACGATCTCGCTGGCGTTCTTCTCCTCTTCGACCTGCTCGGAGATGAACCATTGCAGCATGACCTGCGAGGCGTAATCATTTTCTTCCAGCGCCAGCTTGTAGAGGTTGTGAATCAGGCTGGTCACTTTTTGCTCGTGAGCCAAGACCTCTCTGAAAGCCTCCAGGGGTGAAGCCCAACTGGCAGGCGGTTTATCGATCGCTTTAAGTTCCACCGTCCCGCCGCGTTCCAGGAGGTAATCAAAGAACTTCAAGGCGTGCTCCTGCTCTTCTTCGAACTGCACCCTGAGCCAGGTGGCAAAACCAGGCAGATTTTGCGCTTCGAAATGGGCAGACATCGCCAGGTAAAGGTAAGCCGAGTACAGCTCGTTCTTGATTTGTTCGTTAATGGCATCTTGCATCTTCTTGTTAATCATACTGAGACTCCTGTAATTTTTGATCGGTTTAGCGCCTTTATTATATCCTTTGTTCGAATAGAGCAAAGGCTTGCTGCATCAGAATAATATTAGAAATGTCACAAAAACCTGGTCAATAGCCGAGTTCTTTGAGAATCTGGGCTTCGCCCTGCTTGCCCATCTTTGCGCCCAGCAAGTCAATCCAAAAGGCGTCATCATAACGGCGTGAGCGCACCGGCAAGGGCATCGGGACGCCCCAGCCCAGGAGCAGAACCTCCTCTTTGGGCTGCAACCTGGAAAGCATGCCGCGCAGCGCCTCCCTGCCAGCCAGCCCTGAGAGCACAGCGTGAATATCCTCGTCATCGCCTAACCAGCCAGAGATGCGCGTGCCTAACTGGGACATAACTTCATCATAAATTTGCGAGGGGCGTTGGTCAATGATGAGCAAAGTCACGTAGTATTTCCGCATCTCTCGGGCAATCGTGCTGAAGGTGGTTTGTGCTGCCATTTCCCGGTTGAGCAGCTTATGCGCCTCTTCCACCACGATGACCAGCGGACGCGGCTCTTTTTCGCCAGAGGTGCGGAACTGATTCGTCTTCTTCTCCCACGCCTCGCGGATACGCCTGGAAAGCAGGTTGCTGACCAGAAGGTAATCCAGGTCAGACTCATTTTTTCCAAACGACAGCACGACATGCTGACCATTTTCCAGCGCCTTGATGATCTCGCCGATGCCATCAGCGGCTGGATTCTCGACAACGTAAGGCAGCCGAAAGAGGCGCTGTAACTTGGAATGCAGCCCCTCAGCCGCCATCACATTCACACCCGCCGAGTTTGCCCAGGCTGCCACGCTATCGGGGGCAGGCGCTTTTTTACCGTCATCCGTCTCAATCATTGCGCCATTCCGCATCTCACGAAAGGCTGCAAACCACCCCTGGCGACCAAATTCATTGACCAGCGCCTCCAGTGTGGTTGGCGTGGTTTCTCTCAAGTTCAACTCGCGAGTTAATAACTCGACATCCTCCGGCTGGACATCTCTGTAGGCAATTTCCAGATTGAAATCAGGCGTCTGACCGCGTATCTGCGCCCCGGCGCCCAATCCCACCACGCGCAGCCTGGCGGGGAACTTCGATTTCAATCCGATCACGCGAGCGCCGGTATCTGAAGAGGTGTCGTCATAGGCATATTCGTTGTGCATATCAAAGACCAACACCGAGGCGTGATCATGATGAATCAAACCGGCTAAGACAATCCGCGTCAGGAATGACTTTCCTGTGCCGGTAGCGCCAAACACGCCGGACGATCGCTGTACAAAACGGTCCAGGTTGATGCAAACCGGATGACCCTGCTCCCGCGTGTAACCGATGACGAAATTGCCGGCTGCTTCTGGCTTGCCGAATATTTCGGCAATATCGCCGGCGCTTGCCAGGCGCACTTTCGCATGATGCGCCGGAATCGTTTTTACCGGCAGCGGTCGCGGTTCGGGACGCTCGCCGCGATCAATCGCCTGGCGCCAGGCAGCATATTCAGGCGCATTAAGGTCAGGTCCGCGTTCCAACATCAGCGCCGGCAGCACCTCCAGGTTGGTATAGAGCGTCTGCCCATGCAGCAAGGCAGCCAATTCTGCCGGGAAGCGAGTTTCGCTTTGCTCATCCGCAAAGCGCGGGTCAGTGGCGCCAAGTTGTAAATCGGTGACCAGCCCATAGAAAAGCCAGCCGCCGCTTTCCACCGTCACAAATGCACCCTCCTGCACCTGGTCGGCGGGGATGGTCAGGCGGACATGCAGGTTCTCCTGCAAACCGCCGCCAACGATGTAACCGATCTCGGATGTGGAATGTCTTTCCTGAGAGAATTGGTTCGTCATCTCTATCCCTCTAATACTGGCAATCTGCAATTGCACCCAGCACGCTCATCAAGGTCGGGTAATCATCCCGCAACAGCGTGATCAGCTCTTGTGTAGCCGCGTGAAGCCATGCCGGGTTGCCTGACCGCGCCTGCGCTGACTGGGTTTGCTGCAGGTGAACGGCGAGCAGCTCGCCCACCGGCAGATCGGCGGCGCGCAACACATGACGGAAGTAACCAAAGCGCCCGGCGCTGGTGAAGGCGACCAATTCATCATCGTCGCACAGGTGAATACTATCCAGGCTAAGCGGCGGACGCGGTGGAAGCAAATGATAGATTCGCTCATTCATGCGGTACCCTACCGCCAGCACGCTCATTTCAAGCGGCACATTGCGGTTGATGCGATTATCCGCGATGACGCTCTCATTGACCGTATCCACCGTCACCAACTGGCGCACCAGCCCGTCATCTTCAATGTGAATATCGTAAATTAATCCATATAAGCGGTAGCCATTTTCCTGGGGCGCTGCCACCAACGCGCCAAAGGAGGGATAATTCACCTTGGACACGTTGCAGCCCACCACAAAGCCTGATGTGCCAGCGCGCAGCAATCTGCCTATTTCGATGCTTTTCATGCTTTCCACCTCTTTTGATTTCAAGAAGCTCTTTTTGCCTGCAACTTCTCGGACGGCCTGCCGACAGACACGCCACGCCGACGCAGTTCCAGTGCAATCATCTGCGTCACCTGTTCCTTTTCGGGCAGCGTGACCACAGCTGTTTCGTGGGCGCGGTGAAGGAGGTAAGGAAAATGCCTGCCGCCCATCATCTGGCATTGGTCAATCAGGGTAGCATGCAGGTGCTCCAGTTTTCGGTCGTCACGCGCCACCCAGGCAGGAATCTCAACCCTTGCCACCCAGGGATGAACCTCGCTCCCCACGTTGATGTAAAAAAAGTGAAGCGCTAACTCGCCCTGGTATTGACGATCTGAAGTGGATTGAAGCGCAAAGACCGCAGACCGCTCGCCAGGTTTGAGAAGGGATTCGAACAAGTCGCGGTCGGCAACGCCCCGCAGAGGGCGGTAGCGGCGCAAATCTGCCAGCTCTTTGCCAGAGGCAGAGGCGATCTCAAGCATGCGCACCACCAAATCCGACATTGGCTTATCGACATACCCCCCCACGATCACATCCATGCGGCATAGTCGTTCCAGCGCATCGAGGTATTTTTGCAAGTTCTCCCTAAAACTGGCTGTCTCTTCATCACTGCCTTTAGCGCCCCAAAGTTCGATGGGACCATCGGTAAACGTAATTACCGGATGGACCGCCTCTTCAGCTAGGTCTGCCAGAATTGCCCTTTCATGCTGATCGCGCAGGATGGAAAGCAAAGCCTCCGAGATCAACCCTGCAGGCGTAAACAACTCTTCGGCATAAAGAAGCCTGCTGATGATCGTAGTACGAGGCGGCTCAGGTGAGCCATATTGCATCTGGATGGCTCCAACGTTGATGAGGCAATATAACACCTCAGCGTGGCGGTCTGGCGATATTTGCGAGCCATCTGCCGCCAGAACAGTTGCCCTTTCAGGAAGCTGACCAGGCGGAAATGCTACCCTGAGAGGCTCAGGTTTCCTGACCGCCGCATCCGTCGGGCGGGCGCAGCGCACCATCGGTTCATGAGAGACTGCTTCGACGATCTGACGCAGCAGCCAACCCGACTCCTCGTTCCATCGTTCCAGCCACTGCCAAGCCTGCTCAAGCAGCTCCATACGTTTTTGCTCGTGCGCCTGAGCGCCCTCGCCGATCTGCCGAACCTGTTCTTGAACCTGCTGGAAATCGAGCGACATAAGCTAATTAATCCTTCAAGGGCGAAAGGCGCTGCATGGATTCATAATACAGATGCAACTCTTGCAACAGCTCCGCCTGGCGCATATCGACATATTGCTTGAGCAGCTTATCTACGCTGGGATTCGGGGTAATCTCTAACCCCAGGCGGTGGAGAAAAGTCCCCTGCTGGTGGACGAGGCTGGTGACCCTGGCTTGCAGGCGGATGACCCTTTGCGTGGTCGGCAGGGTAAAATCAATGTACACCTGAGCGCCCTTTTCAAAGGACAGGTCGCCGTAAATATAAGTGGCAAAGGTAAAGATGCCAACGCCTGCTGTGGAAATATCCGACAGGCGGGCAGGGACGCGGTGCTCGCCATCGTACAATTCGGCATCCACCGGCTCCTTAGGCTGGACGCGGGTGATGGCGCGCTTGCCAATCGAGTTGCCGGCGCCAGAAAATTCGGTCAGGATTACCTGATTTTTCGAAAAATCAACTGCCACCGTCTTTGCGCGGTAAATCTCGGGGAGCAACTTGCTTTGGATAAACGTCAGGCCCTCCAGGTTCAGGCAGGCTGCCTGGTATGGATGCACCTTGAAAACCACGTATCCCTGGTGTATCGACAGCACCTGCGCCTCGTTGCTGACCGGCACCCCGCGATACGTGTTCAACAGGAGAACCGGCTGCGCTTTAGCTGCCATTTGCGAAAAAATCTTTAAGAGTGCATCCAGTGGAACCATCTGTCACTTATCCTTATAACGCAGGTAAGCTTTGGTTATTTCTTCTGAGACCGCCGGGATCAAAGCCAGGCTGAGCACAACGCCCCATTCTTTGAGCGACATAAAGTGGGTATTGAAGATCGGCTGCAGGAATGGCACGCTGACCACAAGCAGCAGCAAAACCAGAGACAACCCAACGGCGTACTGCATATACCGGTTCGAAAAGACCCCGATCTTGAAAATGGATTCCCTTTCGGAGCGCACCGTGTAAGCACGGAACAACTCACACAGCGAAAGCGTTGCAAATGCCATCGTCTCAGCGGTCTGAACGTCCACGCCGCGCCAATCATGATGCAGAATATACAGCAACGGATTCATACCTGTCGGTATAAAGTCGCCGGCTTGCAGATGCCAGAGCAATCCCAGGGCGAAGGCGGTTAATACGGCGCTAGTTTGCGTAATCGTTTGAATCAAAATACCCAGGCGCATCGGACCATTGATGATGGGTTCCCTGGCAGGGCGCGGCTTCCTGCGCATAATGCCCGGGTCGCCTTTTTCCATCGCCAACGCCAGCGCCGGCGCGCCATCGGTCAGCAGGTTGAGCCATAGCAATTGGATGGCGGTCAGAGGAGTAGGCACCCCTGCCACTGTAGCCAGGAAGATGATCATAATTTCGGCAACGTTGGACGAAAGCAGGAAAAAGACAAATTTACGGATGTTGTCGTAGATAATCCGACCCTGCTCCACTGCAGCGACGATGCTGGCGTAGTTATCATCGGTGAGCACCATATCGGCGCTTTCTTTTGCAACATCGGTGCCGGTGATGCCCATGGCAACGCCAATGTCAGAGCGCTTGATGGACGGTGCATCATTGACCCCGTCGCCTGTCATCGCGACCACCTCGCCATTAGCCTGCAGCGCCTGTACGATGCGCAGCTTGTGACCTGGAGACACGCGGGCAAACACATCGATGTATTCGATCTGCGCTTTTAGTTGTTCATCGGTCATTTTATCCAGTTCTGCGCCGGTCAGCACCTGGTGCCCAGGGCGAAGCAAGCCAATCGTTTCGGCTATCGCCCGGGCGGTGTTGGGATAATCTCCGGTGATCATGATCGTCCGCATCCCTGCCTGCGAGGCGTTGCCAAGCGCAGGAGTTACTTGAGGTCGCGCCGGATCGATCATCCCCACCAAACCTAAGAAGGTCATCCCTTTCTCGAGCTCTTCCAGGTTGGTCACATCGGGCATGTCTTCCACCACTTTATATGCCATCCCCAGCACGCGCAAGGCGTCTTGCGTCATGCGGTCATTGGCAGCCAGAATGCGCATGCGCTGTACTTCATCCAGGGGATGCGGTTCATCTGTTATCAATTGATAATGACTGCACAAGTCGAGCACCAAATCCGGCGCTCCTTTGACGGTCACAACGTAGCCTGTGTAAGGTTGATTGCCATCAAAAGGAGAGATATCTTCCGGCTTAGGGGCTTCGATGCGGTGAACGGTTATCATCCGTTTGCGCGTCGAGTCGAACGGCACTTCCTGCACGCGGGGATAAGCCTGGTAAAGGGGTCGAGGAAGCGCGCCGGCTTTGGCTGCTGCAACGACTAATGCGCCTTCGGTTGGGTCGCCAGCCAACCGGTAGGTTTGTTCGCTATCCGCTTCGCCGGATATATGTAGTTCGGCATCATTATTCAACGCGCCGACCCACAGGGTGGACAGGATTGCCTGATAGTCTTTAAGGTCAACCGGTTGATTGCCATTCAAGAATTCACCCCGCAACACTCTGCCTTGCCCGGTCACCGTCAACATCTTGCCATCCGCCCAAACGCGGGTCACGCTCATTTCGTTCTGGGTCAATGTGCCCGTCTTATCCGAACAGATGACCGTGGCGGACCCCAGGGTTTCGACGGAAGAAAGCCGGCGGATCAAGGCATGGCGGCGAATCATCTCGCGCATGCCAATCGCCAGGGAGATGGTGACTACCGCAGGGAGTCCTTCAGGAACTGCCGCAATAGCCAGGCTGATGGCAATCAGGAAGACTTCTACAATCTCAGCTTTGAAGGTGTTCAAATAAGCCAGGATTCCCTGACCAGGCGTCACCAGCATGCTGAGGTCAGTATTGCGCAGCACCGCCACCAGGAACACCAGGGCGCAGATCGCCAGGGCAGCCCACCCCAAGACTTTTCCAAGTTCGTCCAAACGACGCTGCAGCGGCGTCGGCTCTTGTTCCACACGGGAAAGCATCTCCGCAATCAAGCCGATCTGCGTGCGCATCCCCGTCGCCACCACCACGCCGCGGCCGCGCCCATACGAAACGAGCGTCCCCATAAAGGCAGTGTTTTTCCGATCGCCCAACGGAATTTTTGCCTCCAGGCGGATGTTGGCGTCTTTTTGAACCGGATGCGACTCGCCTGTCAAAGCCGCTTCCTCAACGCGCAAGTTGACTGCTTCAATCAGGCGAATATCTGCCGGTATATAATTGCCCGCCTCCACCAGCACAATGTCGCCAGGCACCAGCTCGCGGGCAGGGACCATCTGCCGGATGCCATCGCGGAGCACCTGCGCTTCTGGCGCTGCTAATTGTTTGAGCGCTGCCAGCGCGCGCTCGGCGCGCTGCGTTTGAAAGACTCCCAGGGCTGCGTTGAGAATGACAATCGCCAGAATCGCTGCGGCTTCTACGTAATCTCCCAATAAAGCCGAGATCACCGAAGCGACAATCAATAAAATGACGACAAAATTGTTGAACTGTTCCCAAAGCATCTGCCAGAAAGTCTGTCCAGGCGCTTCGGTCAGTTGATTGGGACCATATATTTTTAGGCGGCGCGCGGCTTCTTCAGATGAAAGACCGGTATCTGCAGGGGTCGCCAATTGCTGCAAAATATCTTCCGAAGTCAAGGTGTGCCAGCTATCCTGCAAGGGTTCAGGAGAACCGACCAACTCTTTGCTTTCAGGCATTCCACGCTCCCGTAATGAATTATGGGTGTGGTCACGGGAAAAGTCCTGCACTTTCCCGTTCCAACCCACTGAGGCAGTTGGATTCTACCTTGTTTTTCATTATAGCATGACGAGACTCAATCTGTGCGCCTTGCAAAAGAGAGGGGAAGCCTCACAAAAGCGCATTTACAGGCTTGGCGGTCTCATGTATAATCACGGCAACTCAATCCACTGAAAGCAAGCACGGAGCCAAGTAGCCGGAACCATTTCAGAGAGCCGCCGGGTAGTGCGAGGCGGCAGGTAAGAAGGCGAAATCCACTCCGTCGCCCCGGAGCGGGGCAGCAGCCTCTGGAGGGATCACAAGCCTGGTGATCGTAAGGAGGGACGGGATCGCCCGTTAGCGCGAGATCGAGGTCGAGCAGCCAGCAAAACGGCTGGAAACGACAAAAGCAGGTGGCACCACGAGCGCCCCCTCGTCCTGCTGACGAGGGGGCGCTATTTGACTCAACGGAGGTGCAACTATGTTAGATCTCAACTTAATTCGCGAACAGCCTGATATTGTCCGTCAAGCTCTCCAGGCGCGGCAAATCGATCCCGCGCCGGTTGACCAAATCCTCAGCCTGGACGCCCGCCGCCGGGAGATAATTCAGAAGGCGGAAACGCTCAAGGCAGAACGCAACGCAGCTTCCAAGGAAATTAGCCGCACAAAGGACCTGGACGAACGACAGGCTAAGATCGAGGCGATGAAGGCGGTCAGCGACCAGATCACCCTGCTGGATGAAGAGCTGCGCAACGTCGAAACTGCGCTTTATGATCTGCTGGCGACCATTCCCAACCTGCCGGACCCCCGAACGCCAATCGGCAAGGACGAAAGCGAAAACATTGTCATCAAGATGGTCGGCGCGATTCCTGAGTTCAACTTTGAGCCCAAGCCCCATTGGGACCTGGGACCGGCGCTGGGCATCCTGGATTTCGAGCAAGGCGTCAAGATCACGGGGTCGCGCTTCTACGTCCTCAGCGGCGCCGGCGCGCGCCTGCAAAGAGCGTTGATTTCCTGGATGCTGGATCTGCACGCCCGACAAGGCTACCTGGAAAAGTACACGCCCTTCATGGTCAAAGCGGATACGCTCTTTGGGGCAGGGCAACTGCCCAAGTTCACAGACAACCTGTACCGCGATCATGAAGAGGATCTTTGGATGGTGCCCACGGCTGAAGTTCCCCTGACGGGTTTACACATGGGCGACATCTTAGACGAAAGCGACCTGCCCTTGTTATATACCGCTTACACGCCCTGTTTCCGCCGGGAAAAAATGAGCGCCGGGCGCGACGTGCGCGGCATCAAGCGCGGACACCAATTCGACAAAGTTGAAATGTATATCTTCTGCAAGCCTGAGGAATCAGACGCCATGCTGGAGAAGATGCGCGCCGACGCCGAGCAGACCTGCGCCGAATTAGACCTAACTTACCGCGTCAAACGGCTGTGCACAGGCGACCTGGGCTTTGCCGCCCGCATCACGTATGACATCGAAGTATGGGCGCCCGGCTGCGGCGAGTGGCTGGAAGTATCGTCAGTCTCGAACGTGGGAGATTTCCAGGCGCGGCGGGCAAATATAAAATACCGCCCTGCCGCAGGAGGAAAGGCGCGCTTCCTTCACACCCTGAACGGATCGGGATTAGGCATGCCGCGCACGTTGATTGCGGTGCTGGAAAATTATCAACAAGAGGATGGTTCGATCGTTGTCCCGCCAGTTTTGCGACCCTGGATGGGCGGCATCGAACTGATTCGCCCGGAGAAGTGACCATGCCGGAATGGCTGCACATCCCCCTCTTCGTCCTGACCCTCTTCATAATGCTGGTAGGCTTGCTGGGGCTGGTCGTCCCAGTCTTTCCGGGCATTGTGGTTATCTGGCTGGCAGCGTTGGGCTACGGAGTTGCCAGCGGCTTCAGCACGCTGGGCATCTGGCTCTTCGTGCTAATCACGCTGTTCATGATAGTCGGCACGTTGATCGATAATGTGTTCATGGCAGCCGGGTCGCGCCAGGGCGGGGCAGCCTGGACATCCCTGGCGTTGGGTATGGTTGCCGGGGTTGCGGGAACCTTTTTGCTCCCACCCATCGGCGGGCTGATTACCACGCCATTGACCATTTTCTTGTTAGAATATGGGCGTCAACGAGACTGGCGCAAGGCTTACCAGACGGTGCGCGGTTTGGCAATTGGCTGGGGGATGGCTTTCGTCGTACGCTTTGGGCTGGGGGTGTTGATGATTCTGACCTGGCTGATCTGGCATTGGAAGGGGTGAGGGAGAAGTCTGGTATAATCAAGGCATACAGACCCTGCCGGTGAGTACCACCGGTCCGCCGGAAGTCCGGCGCCTTGCCAGCCGCTCGCCGAGGTGAATCCCACCAACGAGCGGCTTTACTTGTGATGGTTTTCCAGAATCCCTCAAGAACCAGGCGGCGGGAGGGGCAGGTCTTCTACAGCCACCTTAACCCATTTATCGCCTTCATCGATCAGCATGACGGGGATATCCTGGCGGATAGGGTATTTCCTGCCGCAATCTCGGCAAATCAGCCAGGCTCCCTTGTAATCATCGAGCAGACCTTCCTTTTCACGCACACAGGCAGGACAACGCAGGATAGCAAGCAGTTCTCGATTGACCATGGTCATTCTCCTCGCACCAGGATTCTATCACTTTATGGGCAGGCGCTCAGTCTTCTTCCGTCGGCTCGGGGGTAGGGATTTCAGTGCCGGGTCCATACTGGTAAACCGCCCGCCAGGGAAGGTAATGAGTGACAAAGGTGTCTTGGTATAGAACCTGACCATCGCGGGTAACAGTCCGTTCAACGGTAATATCCGCGCCTTCCGCCGCCCAATCGACTTGCTTGATCGTCCCCTGGGGGAGTGAAGGGTTCTCTTCATAGAGCGGTTCAGGCGGCTTGACCACATTCTGGGGACCGGTCGTTTTCCAGCTCACCTGGCGTCCATCGGATGTCGAATAGAATTTCCAGGTCAACCGGCGGGCGCTGACGTTCACATACGTTTCCATCAGCAGCCAATAGGGAGTATCATTCTGGAAACGAAAATCTACCACGGGGACGAAGACGGTAGCGTCCAACCCTGCCAGCTTGGAATCATAACCTCCTGATGCCGTTTGCTCGTAATATCCCACGCGGTAGGCGTGCGGATGGCGCTCCAGGATGGGATAACCGCCAAAGAATGCTGTGCGGAACAAGGTAGTGCTGACCTGGCAAACGCCTCCGCCCACCCCTTTGATCGTCCTGTCGCCGAGGATGATCAGCGCTTCGGCATACCCGTTATCCAGGCTGACATCGCCCAGGGCATCTGCCATCGAAAAGGAAGCCCCCGGCGGCACCAACAGCCCATGAAACCGCGCAGAAGCGGTTTGGATATTTTGGATGCGTTCCGTGCTGGAACCATAGAAGTAAGACGAATAAGATATCACCAGTTCGCGTATGCCCAGCGACTCGGCGGTCGCCTGGTCGGTGACCGGCGGCGGTGACATATCCATTTCTAAAGCGATATTATGCTCGCCGGCAACTGCCAATTCCTTGATCTTCTGCAGGCTGGCAGCCACGTTGAGCGTCCTCCCAATCACCGCTGGCTGGATCAAGTCCAACTGGCGGGTATCATCGTTGAAAATAAACCGGGCATTGACCGGAAAACGCACAAAAGCCGGCGCCACCTCCAGCAAGAAGCGCTGGAGACTGGCAGTATCTAAACCAACCTGGTAGCGCCCTCCTTGTTCATTTTCCACCCGCTCAATGACCAGCATGTTTGCCAGTTCCTCGGGCGAGAACGTCCAGGGTCCAGGGTCGCCTTCGGCAGCATCTGGGACCGTAATGACCAGCGGCGCGCTAAGAATACGCCGGGCAATCTCGGCTTGCTCACTGGCATCCAGGATAACCGGAGGTGTTTCGATAACGACCAGCGGGATGATGCCATCGGTAAGGCTGGCAAGCTGCGTTCGCAAGGCAGCCAGCGCCTGAGGGATATCCGTCTTGCGCCCTACCTGCCCCGAATTCACCACGACTTCGACTCCATTGACCTGTATCGTCGCTTCGATGATCGGCAGATCGATTTGAGCGGCAATGGATTCAAGATAACGTTGTGCAACGCGCTCGTCCCAGGTGAACAACGGCGGCAGATTGATGCCTGAACGGTATGCCTGGAACTGCTGAGAAAAGCGGGTGAACAATCCGCCGCTGCGACCAACCAGGTAAGCAGCCTGCACGACGGTTCGAGCATCGAGCGAAAAGCCCAGTTCAGAAGGTTTTGCCACCCAAACTTGCTGCCCATCATTGAAAGCAATCTTGCCCACCTGCGGGTAGCGTAGAGCTTGCTGGAGACGAACGGCTGCCTGGCTGGGAGTCATGCCCGAAAGGTCAATGCCAGCAACTGCCACGCCAGGGAAGATGCGATCACGATAGGCATACTGATAACCCATCGGTATCAAGCTGGATAGCAAGAGAAACAGGCTGAAACCAATCACCATGGTCGCCAGCGTTTGGAGAAAGGGGGAATACCTGCTTGGAACTGGCTGGATTCGCTGCGAAGGAATAACGGTAAGGTCGTTCATAAATAGGAAGTAATTTTACCAGATAACCTGAGCGGTCAAAGCCACCGTTGCGCTCATCTTTACAAGGACGTATAATGCGTCCAGGTTGTTCCGATGAGGAGGCAGAAAGCATAGACCCATGAATTACAGGTATCAACGAACTCTGCTGGTAACCCTGCCAGCTTTACTGATATTCACTGCGCTCGCCTGCAGCTTGCCGTCTCTCCGTCAGCCAACGCCGTCAACCAACCCAACGGCGGCTGCAACCGCCCTTCAACCGATTGTGACTGCCCAGGTCCAGCCGGCAGCGCCTTTGCCTACAGTTCCTGCGCTGCCTCCAGCGGTCGTGGAAAGCAGCCCATTACCGGGGTCTGTCATCCCGCTGGATGGCGCTATCACCCTGTTCTTCAACCAGCCGATGGAACGCGCTTCTGTCGAGGCGGCGCTCAGCGGCAGCCCCAACATCGCCGGGCGCTTCAACTGGCGCGATGACCAGACGCTTACGTTCATTCCGGATGCGCCGTTCCTGCCAAACACCGACCTGGAGCTAAGCCTGGATACCATGGCTCGCTCCCAGTCAGGACTGGCGCTGCATCAGCCATTCAAAATTTCCTACAAGACTGCCGGCTATCTCCATGTTACCCAAAAACTCCCGGCGCCAGGGGCGACGGAAATCGATCCCGAATCGGCGATTGCCGTCTCCTTCAACCAGCCCGTGGTCCCTCTAGGCGCTGACCAGGCATCGCTGCCGCCTGCTTTCATGCTGGAACCGAAAATTAGCGGCAAAGGCGAATGGTTGAATACCAGCACCTACATCTTTTATCCCAACCCACCCTTGAGCGGAGGTCTTACTTACACAGCGCGCCTTGACCCTAACCTGAAATCCACAAACGGGGGACCGTTGCAGACCGCAGAGGAATGGTCTTTTTCGGTCGCTCTACCGCGGCTGGTCAGCATCGAGCCTGAGGATGGGCAAAATGGCGTCCGCCTGGACTCGACCATCCAAATGACCTTTGACCAACGCATGAATCCGGAGAGCATCCAAGCCAGCTTTACCTTGCTGAATGACCGCCAGCAAGCCGTCGCCGGGTCGCTCGCCTGGAACCAGGCGGCTACTGAGTTCACTTTCACGCCTTTCGAGCTTCTGCAACGAGACAGCCAATACATCGTTCGTTTCAACGCCCCACTGACCAACGCTGGAGGCACAACTCTGGAAGTACCTGGTCAAATCCAGTGGCGAACAGAGCCGCCCTTGAAAATCTTTGCTATCAGACCGCAACTGCGCGGCAGTATAAGCCCCTACGAAGGGATACAGTTAGGCTTGAGCGCTTCGCTGCCTGATGAGCAGGATTTGACACCATTTTTCACTTTCATTCCGGCAGTAACGAATCTGAATTATTATCTGGATTCGGAAGAAAAAATCCTGCGCTTGTTCGGAGATTTCAGCGCAAATACCAGCTATGTGCTGATCGTTTCCGGCGAGCTGCCCGACGCCTGGGGAGGCGCGCTGGGAACGCCTTATACCCTTACCTTTGATACAAATCCTTTGCCGCCTACGCTGTTTTTCCCCAGCGCCAGCGCGGTGCAATATTTGACGCCGGAGGACACGAGCATCTCTGCCCAGGCGTCCAATCTTCGGGGAATTTACCTGTTCCGCGGGACTGTCCGATTAGCCGACTTCTTGAAGCTCAGCGGTCCAGATGGCTACAACTTTCAGGAAACCTACCAGCCGCGCAATGAAATCAGTTGGTTTACTACGCTTTACGCTTCTGCTGAGCGCGTGCAAACGGTCGAAATTCCGGTATCGCCAGATGATACGCCGTTGAAGCCTGGGTTATATTTCCTGCGGTTCGATCAGAGCGAGGTGGGTTTCGTTGCCCCGCTGACGCTGGTCGTCAGCCAGGTGCACCTGACGCTTAAACTCAGCGGCACAGATGCGCTCGTTTGGGCGGTTGATTTACGCACCAACAGTCCGGTAGCAGGGCTTTCGGTGTCCGTATTCGATAACACCGGGAAGCCGTTGACAAACGGTATAACCGGCTCCGACGGGGTATTCCGCAGCACGATTCAACTGCCTGACGACCCCTTCCGGACTTATTACGCCATCGCCGAGCAGCCCGGTGATGAACTATTTGGGCTGACCTTGTTGAACTGGGCAGATGGAATTGGACCAGAGACATTTGGCATCTCCGCGCAGATCCAACAGCCAGGCTTGAAAACTTACCTTTACACCGATCGCCCCATCTACCGACCTGGGCAAACAGTGTACTTTCGGGCAGTCGCCCGGCAGGTGCGAAACGATATTTACAGCTTGCCAACGCAAGCCACCCTGCCGGTCAACTTATACGATGGAGCCGGCGCACTGCTCAAGACATTTGACCTTCCCCTTTCTACCTTCGGTACGGCGCACGGCGAGTATTCCCTGATTCCAGAGGCAGCGCCCGGCTACTACCGGCTGGAAAGCGGCGGCGCAACGCTCTACTTTCAAGTGGCGGCTTACCGCAAGCCCGAGATAGACCTTGAGGTCGCCTTTACCCGCGCCCCCATTTTGCTGGGTGAAAGCCTCTCTGCAGCCATCCAGGCAAAGTACTTCTTCGGGGCGCCGGCTGGGGATGTCGCCTTGAGTTGGGCGCTCTTTCAAAAAGCTGGATACTTCGACCTGCCCGATTATCAGGTCGGCGCTGAGCAGTATGGATGGCTGCAGCCATCTCCTTATCCGAATCTATTCTCCTCGCTGGGTATGCCCGTTGCCCAGGGAAGCGGCAGAACAGCCCCGGATGGCAGCTTTATAATCGAGCACCTGACCGACCTGACCGACGATCCAAACGCAAAAGTAGCCGGGTTGCGCCAATACACGCTCGAGGTGACTCTCATGGATGAAAGCGGACAGCCGGTAAGCGCCCGCGCCGTCATGGATGTTCATCCCGCGCCCTTTTACATCGGGTTGAGACCCGATGCCTGGGTCAGCCAGGCAGGGAATGAAATTGGATTTGACGTGCAGGTTGTCGATTGGCAGCAAATGCCTGCCGGCAGCCAGGCGCTGCGCGGCGAATTCCGCAAGGTCACCTGGGTGCGTCAGGAAGCAAAGGGCTGGCAGGACTTTCCGACCCTGACGCCGCAATTTACCCCCATCTCCAGCGTAGACTTCATCACCGGACCCGATGGCAGAGCGCGCCTGGCATTCACCCCGCCTGAGCCTGGCGCTTATCAGCTTGAAGTGAGCGGCGGGGGCGCCGTCACCCAAATCACACTTTGGGTTGGGGGAGCAGGTCAAGCCGTATGGCCGAATCTCCCCAATCAGCGTCTGCGCCTGACAGCAGACCAGGCAATTTACCAGCCGGGTCAGGTCGCGCAGGTTTTTATTCCCAATCCCTATGGCAAAGAGACGATTGCCCTGGTGACGGTGGAACGCAGCGCTGTGCGCAGCTACCAGGTGATACCACTGGACGCAGCGGGAAGCGCTTTTTCTGTGCCGCTCAGCAGTCAGGACGCGCCGAATGTGTACGTTTCTGCCCTGTTGCTTGGGCGAGATACGACTGGCAAGCCAGATTTTCGCCTGGGATTGGTCGCATTGCCCGTAGAGCCAAGCGAGCAAACCTTGATCGTTTCATTGCTGACCCAGCCAGAGCAAGCCGAACCCGGCAAACCGGTCACGCTGAGCGTACGCGTGACCGACTCGGCAGGGAATCCGGTGCAGGGCGAATTTTCCCTCTCCCTGGTCGATAAAGCGGTGCTGGCGTTGGCAGAACCCAAGGCACCTTCCATCCTGGAGGCGTTCTATGGCATACAGCCGCTTGGCGTGCGCACGGGATTAGCCCTGGCGGGATATGCGCTCCGCAGCGTCAGCCTGCCGGCAGGGGTGGGAGGCGGCGGAGAATTCCTAGAGCCTACGGTCAGAGAGAAGTTCCCCGATACTGCCTATTGGAACGCAGAAATCATCACCGATGCAAACGGGGAAGCGCAGGTCGAAGTCATCCTGCCGGATAACCTGACCACCTGGCAGGCAGACTTGCGCGGGTTGACGATGAACACACGCGTCGGTCAAGCTCAGGCGCAAGTGATCGTCACCAAAGAGTTGCTCATTCGACCGGTCACCCCGCGTTTCCTGGTGGTCGGCGACCATACCATGCTGGCAGCGGTCGTTCAAAACAACACCGCGCAGGAGCTGCAGGTCACGGTCTCATTACAGGCAAGCGGTTTCGTAGTGGACACCTCGCAGGAGCCAACCAATGCCATCGAAAGGCAGGTCACGGTGCCTGCCAACGGACGAACCCGGGTCGAATGGTGGGGCGCTGTTCAAGACACATCTGAAGTAGATTTGGTCTTCAGCGCCGCGGCAGGAGAGCTGGCAGACGCCGCCCGACCAGCACAAGGACGGCTGCCGGTGCTACGTTACACCAACCCCCAGGCGTTTGCCACCTCGGGTCTGCTGGAAGGCGACATCCAACAGCTAGAGCTGGTCAGCCTGCCCCGGTCATTCCCGGCTGGCGGCGCCGGTGAACTGCGCCTGGAGCTGGCGCCTTCTCTGGCGGCTTCGATGCAGTCTGCACTGAATGCGCTGGAAAGCTATCCTTACGATTGCACCGAGCAGGTCCTGGCTCGCTTCCTGCCCAACCTGGAAATGTATCAGACCATGAAAGTCTTGAACATCACTGCGCCAGAGCTGCAAGCCCGGCTGGATCGCACTCTGGCGGAGGGCTTGAACATCGTGGCCGCACGCCAAAATTCAGACGGCGGCTGGAGCTGGTGGCAGGGAGAGAGCAGCGATCCCTTCATCAGCGCTTACATCTTATTCGGCTTGAGCCGCGCCCAGTTAGCTGGTGTGAACCTGAATCCCAACACCATCCAGCGGGGTATGGATTATCTGATGGCTACCCTGCCAACCCCTGACATGACCCCTGAAGGCTGGCAGCTCGACCGGCTGGCATTTGCGCAGTTTGCCCTGGCGCAGGCTGGCAGCGGAGATGCAGCCAGCGCTCAGGCGCTTTTCCCGCTGCGCGACCGCCTGAGTCCCTGGGCGCAAGCTCTGCTGGCATTAGCGCTTGCCAGCCTTGATCCCAGCAGCCCAGAAGCCTCTTCGTTGATTGCGGACTTGCAAGCCACTGCCACGCGCACCGGCAATGGCGCTTTCTGGGAAGATAAAAACGGCGGCTGGCGGAATATGAGCACAACCCTTTCCACCTCAGCGATGGTTATCTACGCGCTGGCGCAGCGCGATCCGGCTTCACCCGTGTTGATCGAAGCTGTCCGCTACCTTTCTGCAAACCGAGGAGCATCTGGCGCCTGGAATTCCACCTATGAAACTGCCTGGTCGCTGCTGGCGCTGACCGAATATCTCAAGGGGACGGGCGAACTCAGCGGGAATTTCTCCTTCCAGGCAACGATCAACGGGACGCCGCTCGCAGGCGGGCAAGCTGGCGGAGATACGCGCCTGAATGCCGTTACAGCCACAGTCCTCGCCAGCCAGCTCAGCGCAGAAACTCCCAACGCCTTGACCATTGAACGCACTGCCGGAGAGGGGAGGCTGTACTACTCTACTGTGCTCGATGTGGCATTGCCGGTCGAAGCGGCAGCCCCAATCAACCGCGGGATGGTCCTGACGCGCGCTTATTACCCGCATACAGCCGAATGCCTGATAACGACGTGTGCGCCGATTCAAAGCATAGCAGCAGGGCAACTGGTGGAGGCTGCCCTGACCCTGGTGCTGCCGCAGGACGCTTACTTCCTGCTGGTGGAAGATTACATCCCGGCAGGGACAGAGATTGTCGACCTCAGCTTGAAAACCAGCGCTCAGGGTTCGTATGTCGATTATGAAACAATGGCTGGCGAATCCGCCGCGTTCACCCCGCCGTACGAGGAAAGCAACCCCTTTGCACAGGGATGGGGCTGGTGGCTGCTGAACGCGCCCCTGATTTATGATGATCACATCGCCTGGTCTGCCGATTATCTGCCGGCGGGTACTTACACTTTGACCTACACCCTTCATGCGCTGCAAATCGGGGATTACCGCGTGCTGCCGGCGCGGGCGCGCCAGTTCTATTTCCCTGAAGTGCAGGGCAGCAGTGCAGGCGTGATCTTCAGAGTCACACCCTGAGGTGGTGATTTCATGCAGGATAACCATGCCGAAAACCACCGCTGGGCTGGGCTTGCGCTGGACTACGCCCGGCGAATTGCCCAGCTCTCGCCGGGGCGCGGGTCTGCCACGCAAGCAGAACGGAGAGCCGCCGAAGAGGTCAAAGGTATCCTGCTGAAAAAAGGCATCCATGACCTCCAGGTTCAGGAATTTACCGGGCTGCGCTCCTTCTGGCTGTTCATCGCCCTGGCGTTTGGGATGGCGCTGACCGGACATGCAGCTTTCTGGCTGCTGACAAGACCTACCGGCATGATCGCTTCACTGGTCATCTGCCTGTCCTTGTTCGCCTTTAGCGGCTATTTGCTCTGGCGTAAATTCACCTTCCGCGCTTACCCACTGCAGATGAGCCTGCCGCATGGTCCCAGCCAGAATGTACTGGCAAAAGTTGCACCGGCGCAAGCGGCGCGCCGCCAGGTCGTGCTGGTGGCTCACCTGGACAGTCATCGGGCAGTGTGGTGGTTCGCCAGTGATTTCTTGACCCGCGCAATGAGCATGCTTACCCCGGCAGGCATCTATGGCGTTTTCATGGCGCCTTTCCTCTATTTACTAGCAGACCTCAGCGGCTGGATGATCTTTGCTTATCTTGCGCTGGGATTGGCAGGGCTGCATTTCATCGCCTGGTTCACCGGCGTCACCGCCGACCTGGGGGTTTATTCACCAGGAGCAAACGACAACGCCTCGGCAGTGGGCAGCGTATTGGCGCTGGCAGAGCGTTTACTTCAGCAGCCCTTGCAGCACACGGAGGTCTGGCTGGCATTTACCGGCTGCGAGGAAACGGGCTGCGATGGCATGCGCGCCATGCTGGAAAAATACGGCGAGGAATTGCATGATGCGCTCTTCCTCGATTTCGAGCTGGTGGGCATCGGCGATCAACTGGCATACCTGCAATCCGAGGGCGTCATCCGTCCCCGGCGCATCCCGCCAGAACTGGAACAATTGGTATTGCGCGTCGGGCAAGACTTTGCCATCCAGCCGCTGCGGGCGGCGCAGTTTGGCGCATTCACCGAAACTGGCGTGCTTTGGGAACGCGGTCACCACGGCGCCTGCGTGCTGATGCTGCGCCAGGGAGCGATGCTGCTACCTGAGTGGCACCGCCTGACCGACCGATCGGAGCGGCTGGAAGCCGGGGCGCTGGAAAAAGCGCATCAATTCGCCTGGAAATTTTTACTCACGATCGATCAAGACGCCTCTGAAACGCCTGCTGTACAGCAGGCGACCTAGGGAAGGAACATGCAATGAAAATTACCAAAGTTACTCCGCTTGTGATGGGCACACCCTGGCGTAACCTGGTTTTCGTCAAGGTGGAAACCGATGATGGCTTGGTTGGCGTGGGAGAGACGCGCCCCTTGAACCGCACCGACGCCGTATTAGGTTATCTTTCCGAGGCGACGCCGCGCTATGTTCTTGGACAGGACCCCTTCGAAATCGAAAGGCTTGTCCAGGCGATGTTTCGCGGGGACTTCGGGCGCGCCGGCGAGATCGTCATGACCGTCACTGCGCTGATCGAAATCGCCTGCTGGGACATCATGGGGCAGTTCCTCAATCAGCCGGTCTATCGCCTACTCGGCGGCGCTGTCCGCCAGCAGATCAAGGCATACGCCAACGGCTGGTACACAGTTGAACGGACGCCGGATGATTTTTATGCGGCTGCTCAAGGGGCAGTCGCCAGGGGCTACCGCGCCCTCAAATTCGATCCCTTTGGCGCCGGCTTCTACGAGCTGGATCGCCCCGAAAAGAACCGGGTCATCTCCCTGGTGGAGGCGGTGCGCGCTGCCGTCGGTCCTGACGTGGAGATACTCATCGAGATGCACGGGCGTTTCAACCCGGTCACCGCCATCGAGATGGGGCGCGAGCTGGCGCGCTTTCAGCCCGGCTGGTACGAGGAGCCGGTGCCACCCGAAAACCTGGCGGCGCTCAAGAGGGTCAGCTCGGCGCTGGCGCCGCTGGGCGTTCCCATCGCCACCGGAGAACGGATGCATACGCCGTACGAATTTCGCGAGCTGTTCGAGCTGCAGGCTGCCGATGTCATCCAGCCGGATATCACCCACTTCGGCGGGCTGTTGAATACAAAAAAGTTAGCTGCCTGGGCAGAAGCTTATTACATGCTCATCGCTCCCCATAACGTCGGCGGACCGGTCTCGACGGCTGCCGCCTTACACCTGGCAGCCTGCACACCGAATTTTAAGATTCAGGAACACTTCAACGACTTCGCCGACCGCTACGTGTTGGACGCTGCGCCGGGGCTGCCCGCCGTGAAAGACGGTTACTTCCCACTTCCGCAGGGTCCCGGGCTGGGCGTGCATCTGAATGAAGACGTCATCCTGGCGCATCCACGCCAGCATGTGCATTTCGATTTATTCAAGGAAGACTGGCACAAGCGCGGCAGCGGTCAAAGCCGGTGATATTCAGGCAGAAGGGGTTGTGTGCTTCATCCCGCCACTGGCTCGCCCTGAATGCCGGCAAACAAATCAGTTTCGCGCAGCCCAGCTTCAGCCGGCGGATAAGCGCGCATGAAAGTATCATGTAAACCAGTCAGGTAGGTCAGCCAGCGCATCCAGCCGCGGTTAGGGCGTCCCCCGGGGAGTTGGCTGACATGGCAGGCAAAAGCATGGGCGCGCTGCTCATCCACCCGGCGGTAATTGATGCGGGCATGAATGGGAAAATCGCCCTCCCTGACCAGCGATAGCAAATCAATGTCCTTGTTGCGCCCAAAGCGGCGCGGGTCGCGACCCAGCAACTGCTGCCCAAGCACATAAAGTTTCAGCATCCGTTTCGAGAAGACGTGATAATACAGCCTGGCAGGCTGGTAAGGGTGAAACGCATCTTGAAAGGCAGGATCGCCGGCTAACTGAAAAGCCCGCACCGTGGCGCGGTGCACGGCGATGTGATCAGGATGCTTGTAGCCGCCTATGGGATCGAAGGTGACCACCACCTGGGGATGCAATTGCCGGATGTAAGAAGCAATCTGCGCGGCAACCTTTTCCACCGGCTGGGCAGCCAACGCCTGAGGATGCTGGTTATCCGGCGCCCCCGGCATGCCCGAATCGCGGTAACCCAAGAAGTGAACCTCTGCCAAGCCCAATTGCCGGGCAGCGCAGCGCAATTCATATTCACGCAATTCGCCAACCGAGGCAAAACCTTCCAGCAGCGCGGGATCCACGGTGCCTGCCTCGCCCCGCGTGGCGCAAATCAGGTGAACCTTAACGCCCTGGCTGGCATAGTACGCCAGCGTCCCGCCCATCCCAAACGACTCGTCATCGGGGTGGGCAAGCACAACTAACAAAATGCGTTCATCCGGGTTTTCCGTCATGACAATAATTCAGCCGTTCAAACCAATCACTCAATAAATCGGCAGGCTGGGATCGACTTCAGCAGCCCAGGCGTTGATCCCGCCCTTGAGATTCTTGACCTTGCGGAAGCCGGCGCTGAGCAGCAGCTCCAATGCCCGCGCCGAGCGGGTGCCAGCCTTGCAGAACACCACCATCTCCTGGGTAGTATCCAGCTCAGACAGGCGGCTGGCAAGCTGACCCAATGGAATCAGCCGGGCGCCTTCCAGGCAGGAAATTTGCAGCTCATGCGGTTCGCGCACGTCGAGGAGTTGAACCTGGCGGTTCGACTTGAGCAGCTCCGCCAGTTCTGCTGCGGTGATGTCCCAGCCGCCGCCCACTGCCCCTTCTACGTGATCATGCCCAGGAACGCCGCAAAAAGCTTCGTAGTCGATCAGCTCGGTGACTTCGGGCTGCGAGCCGCACACTTTACAGTTGGGATTTTTGCGCAACCTGACGAACTCGAAGGACATGTCCAGGGCGTTGTAGAGCAGCAGCTTTCCAATCAGCGGCTCGCCAATGCCCAGCAGCAGCTTGAGGGCTTCGGTCGCCTGGAGGGAACCAATCGTGCCCGGCAATACTCCCAACACCCCGCCTTCGGCGCAGGAAGGCACCAGCCCGGGCGGAGGCGGCTCCGGAAACAGGCAGCGATAGCAGGGACCACGCCGGGCATCGAACACGCTCACCTGCCCATCGAAGCGGAAGATCGAGCCATAGACGTTGGCTTTGCCGGTAAGCACGCACAGGTCGTTGACCAGGTAGCGGGTAGGAAAGTTATCCGTGCCGTCGATGATCAGCTCATAAGGCTCTGCGATGCGCCTGGCATTTTCGGATGTGAACGGCTCGTTGTAGATATCCACCTGGATATCAGGGTTCAGGTCCAACATGCGCTTGCGGGCAGATTCGACCTTCAGCTCGCCGATGCTGGCGGTGCCATGAATCACCTGACGCTGCAAATTCGAAAAATCGACCACATCATAATCCACCAGACCAATGCGCCCCACGCCGGCGGCTGCCAGGTAGAGCGCCACCGGAGAGCCCAGCCCGCCCGTGCCGATGATCAAAACAGAGGAGGCTTTCAGCCGGCGTTGCCCATCCAAGCCGACTTCGGGGATGAGCAGGTGGCGGGAATAGCGCAGAATCTCATGATGAGAGAGTTCGGGCAGCATCGAAATCATCCCCCGGCGATGCTGGGAATGAGCAGCAAGCGGTCGCCAGCCTGCAGCGGGGTTTCCATGCCCTGTAAATCTCTGACGTTCGTTTCATTCAAAAACAGGTTGACAAAGGGACGAAGCTGCCCGGCGCTGTTATACAGGTGCGTGCGCAAGGCGGGATAGAGACGCACCAGGTCTTCCATCGCCTGAGCGACGTTCTCACCTTGCACCGTTACTTCCACCTGGTTTTGGGTGTAGGAACGCAACGGGGTTGGAATGCGGATGGATGGCATGAGGAATTCTCTCCTTAGATTTGGTTTCGCAAAATGACCGAAGTCAAGAGATGCTCCGAAGCTGGTCTAGCAGCCTGTCAATGGTGGCAACGCCGTGGTTGACATGGCGCGGCTGCCCTTGAGCATCGATTATAAACGTTGTGGGAACGCTCATCACCCCCCATTGACTGGCAAGTTCCGGCTGGGCGGAGGCATCCACCTCTAAGACCTTCAGCTTATCCCCCAGCAGCTCCTGCAGTTGGTAGATAGCAGGACGCTGGATGGTGCGACAGGGGGCGCAATTCGGCGTGGTAAAGTACAGGATTGCCGGTCTCCCTTGTGGGATGAGCGCAGAACGTCGCGCCTGCGCAAATGCCCGCCGCAGCACCAGCCGGTTGATCCCATAAAAAAGCGCTAAACCCAGGACGCTCAAGACAACCGCCCATCCTATCCGCTCGAGGATGTCAGGAGTCATGGATTGCCTCTCCTTTCGGACGCATGCCGGGAAAGGCACCCGGCGGCGGCGATTGGCGAAAACCCGGCACATGCAACCGGCTGAGCCAATAATAAACGGCGCAGCCAACGCAGAAGCCTCCAAAGGCATTCAACGCCGCCAGCGCCGTCACCAGCCAGACCATGCCCCAACCGAGCGCCGAGGAACCCAGGAACAGCAAAAGGCTGCCAACTGCCATCACCACGCCGCCGAATCCTTGCGCAAAGCGGTGCGGTTCGGGGTGGTCTGGCAGCACATGCGGCTTGATCCAGCCCAGCGGCTGCAGGGCAACCTTGTAAACAAAGCCAAAGCCCGGGACTTTCAAGAGCGTCCCCAGCAGCATGAAAAGGGTGACCATCAGCGCCAGCCAGGGGGCGTTGAGGATAAAAGCCAGCAGGTTCAACAGGATGATCATCACCTGGCTGACTTTGAAGGCAGAATGATCGATTGGGACAAGGTTATCAGACATAGGACGTTTCAATGACCTCGATGTTTTCTTCTGAAAATGAAAGCCGGTCCTCGTTCAGCAGCCAGGAACGGCTCTCGACCGCCCTGCCGGCATGGACGCTGGTGATCAGGTACGAAAATGCCGGCATCGCCCATTCACGGTCGAATTCCGAAGGACGGTTGGGATGATCGGGATGAGAATGGAAGACGCCGATCACCTCCAGCCCCCGGCGGGACGCCTCCAGCTCGCCGTTCAGATAATCCTGGGGGGTGAGCAGGTAGCGGTTATGGCGGGCAGCCTCTTCACGGGAATTGCCCACCGGCAAGATGCTGACTACCAGCTTGCGGCTCTCCTCCAGCCGACCCAGCAGCAGCCCGGCGCCTTCTTCGGGATACGCCCTTTCGCCGTCTACGTGGATAAGGCGGAGAATATTTGCAGGAATGACCAGCTTCACGGCGTCACCCCCCGCCCCACAGGCGCTGATCGCTGAGGTACTTATAGCCAGCGTCGGGGAAAACGGTCACCACCACGCCCTGCTCCAGCTCAGCAGCCACGCGCAGGGCAGCAACGGCGGCGGCGCCTGACGAGATGCCAACGAACAAACCCTCCTCGCGCGCCAGGCGCAACGTCATGGCATAAGCATCTTCGGAGGCAATCTCGATCGTCCGGTCTGGCAAGGCGGGGTCGAAGATGCCCGGCTGGATGGCAGTCGGCATGTGTTTGAGACCTTCCAAGCCATGGAAGGGCGAATCGGGCTGCCCGGCGATGATTTGGATAGCAGGGTTGTGCTCGCGCAGGCAGCGCGCGACGCCGGTCAGCGTGCCGGATGTGCCCAGCCCGGCGACAAAGTGCGTCACTTGCCCTTCGGTCTGGCAGATGATTTCTGGACCGGTGGTGAGGTAATGCGCCTGCCAGTTAGCCGGGTTATCGTATTGGTTGGCGTAAAAGTAGCGCTCGGGCTGCTCAGCCGCCAGGCGGCGGGCAAGGCGGATCGCGCCATCCGAGCCTTCCAGCGGATCGGTCAGAATCAGTTCAGCGCCCAGCGCCTTCAAGATGGCAATGCGCTCTGGACTGGCATTGGCAGGGACCGCCAGCGTCACCGGGATGCCCAGCGCCGCGCCAAAGGTGGCATAGGCGATGCCCATGTTGCCCGATGTCGAATCCAGCAGTCGCCTGCCGCCCTGCAGCGAGCCGTCTGACAGGGCGCGGCGCAGGATGTTCAGCGCCGGGCGGTCTTTGATCGAACCGCCAGGGTTGAACCACTCCGCCTTGGCATAGACCCGCACGCGCGGCGATAGACCGGCAGCCAACCGGCGCAGCGGCAGCAGCGGCGTATTGCCTACCGCCGCTTCCAGCCCGGCGGCATCAGGTGCGGCAGAAGTGTGCGCCGCCGGGAACGCAAAGGATGTCTCGATTTTCGCCAGGGTCATTTTCTTTCCTCAATCCCATTCAACGGATATCCAAATGAAAAGCCAGCAGGTAAACAAAAAAGCGGCAAAGCTAGCTGCCACAAAACACCTTCAAGGTTTCGCGGGGCTGCCGCCGCCTTTCGTCAAACTGCTGGCTGTAAATCTACTTCTTTGACGAGGCGGTTACATACCCCGCCTCGAACAGATGCACATAAGCAACATCAAATCAGACTCCGTAATAGGATATTTATGACATTATTGATAATAATTATAAACAACTCTGCGTAAATGTCAAGGAGCAAGTTTTCATGACAAGGGCATTGCAATAGTTGTTGAGAAATGTTCTGGTAGGCTTGTTCCAAAAGTGTTCTCGCTGCAGCCAGGCTCTTAGCAGCTTGATCAAGGATCGCCTGGAATAATTCCTCGTAATTCACCTCCCCGCGAAGGGCTATCAGCACATCCACACCCGAACCAGGCAAGGCGCCGATGCCCGCCTGAGCACATAGAACCAGGCGCCCGCCATCCGCTAACCCAGGATGTGCTCCAAGCCTGCCCCATTCACTCAACAATAGTTGATTCCCACCAAAAACGACGGCAAGGGGAACAGCGCCGAAACGACCTCACCCAAGGCGCCCTTTGCCGGCGGGGGCGCGCCGTCACCCGCCTGTTCACTGCTGCCCATCACCAGCCTGGTCATCTCAGCGCTGCTCAGCTCGAAGCGCTCCGCTGACTGCCGACCGCCTTGCCAGGTGATTGCCATGCGCCCCTCGCCCGCTTCCCCCAGCCAGGGATCGACCAACAAAGGACCCGATTGCTCGAAACGCAGCCCGCGGCGCAGAGAAATGGGCAGGCGGGCGGCGATGTAATTTGCCAGGTCCTGCCGCAGAGCGGGGAAGTTGATCAGCCGCATGGTGTGATCGGGAAGCGTCCCCGCTCCGGCGGCTTGATGCACGCTCTCCAGCAGGCGGAACAGGTCGAAGTCTTGCCAGGGAATCGCCAGGCGCAGCTCCCGAAGCGGAGACGGCTGTGAGGCTTCACCGGCAAGCACCTGACGCAGCCCCTCTGCTAATGCCAGGCGGCTGCCGGCGTATTCGGTCACTTCGCGCACGCCCCGCTCAGGCGCATCCATGAATTCCCAGGGCGTCCGCCACAGGAAATAGGCGCGCAGTTCGCCGCCCTGCATCACACCCCAGCCGCGCTGATGACCAAGCGCATCTTGAAAATCTTCCACCCTGCGCACAAAGTGAACCGGCTCCGCCTGGTACAGCCGCGCGCAGCCAGAAAGGTCAGAAGCCTGCAAGGGTCGGATGGCAACCCGCGGGCAAATGATAGGCGCGGACAGGGGAACTTTCAGCGAAAAGGTGTTGAATCGCATGGCAGGCGTGTTGCCGGTGCGCGTGTACAAGCCGCGCTCGCCAGAGATGAGCATCAGCCGCGCCCCTTCTTGCGCCAGTTGCGCTGCGCCATGAGCCAGCAGCCGCCCAGCCAGCCCCTGCCCGCGGTAATCGGAGTGAGTGCTGACGCCGCCAACGCTGCCAATGCGCAAGCGGCTGCCGTAGACCACCACTTCGCTGTGTGACAGGCCGAGCTGAGAAACCACCTTGCCATGGTGCACGATGACATACCACCCGCCGCGCCGGGTTGGCTGCGCCTCGGCGATGGCGTCCGTCAGGTTTTCCCCAAAGCAAATTTCGAACAACTCTCCCCCGCTATGCGCCTCTTCCAGGCGGATGCGGCGGGGACCCTCATATTGGCTTTCGTTCATAAGCTGATACTGGTGTGAGCGTTCAAGCCACGACCTTCAACCAGCCGCCATCCACGTAGTAGGTGCTGCCGACGCAGTAAGAGGCTTTATCGGAACAAAGGAAGACAAAGAAATGCGCCAGCTCCTCAGGGGTGGCAAAACGCCCGATGGGCGTGTTCTCTTTAGCGATCTTATCGAGGTGCTGCTCCCAGGTGACATCGCTCCCTTCGGTGAGCTGCCGGGCAGTCTTGATCCAATCGGGCGTCAGAATCAGCCCCGGGTTGATGCAGTTGACGCGGATATTATCGCCGATGACTTCCTCGGCAAGCACCTTGGAGAACATCATCAGCGCTGCCTTAGTGACATTGTAAATCGGCTCATAGTATAGCGGCTGCTTGGCGCAGATCGAGGCGTTATTCAAGATGACCCCTCCGCCGCGCTGACGCATCAAAGGCACCAGCCCGCGCGACAGGCGCACCGCTGCCATGACGTGCAGATCCCAGTAGTACTGCCACTTTTCGTCCGGGGCGGTCATGATCTTCTCGTTGCTGCCGGTGCCGGCGTTGTTGATCAGGATGTCCACGCCGCCAAATTCAGCCTGCGCCGCCGCCGCCAGGCGTTCGATATCCTGCGCTTTGGAAACATCAGCAGCGACGCCCACTGTCTTCACCCCATGCGCCTGCGCCACCTCTGCTGCCTTTTCTTTCACCCGCTGTTCATTGCGGGCGCACAACAACAAGTGGACGCCTTCGGCAGCCAGGGCATGAGCCACTGCCAGCCCAATACCCACGCTGCCGCCGGTGATGACGGCAATTTTGTCTCTCAATCCCAGGTCCATGAAACCTCCTTAATTTGCTCTTGGTGTAAAAACATCCAAACAGCTCAAATCAAACGTCGCCTGCCACCAACGGGCGCGCGAAAGCTACCTCAATGTGACCCAAGTCGCCTGACAAATCAAGCCGGTCAACAGCTCCTATAAAACTTTTTCCTTTAGAGCTTGCCATCTCAAGGTTTGTCCGCTTCGTTTGCCTCTTTTTCGCCCTCGCCAGAGCCGATGCCCAGCGGAACCCATTTTTTGGCATCCTTGAGGCGGTGCTGAATGCCGCCGCGGTCGTGCACTTGATCGAAGCCCTCCGGTTTGACGAACATCTGCTCGCCTTCCAGCAAGCCCAGGATGCCCTCCTGACCCGGCTCAGGGCGCTTGATGCGCGGCTTGGCGGCATGCTCCGGCAGGTAATCCACCGGCTCTTCATAGGTGGTGATGTAGCCCTCGTAGTTGCGCAGCACCACCTTGTGGTCAGACATGCTGAGCAGGTAGTTGGGCATGACGGGAATCTTGCCGCCGCCGCCCGGCGCGTCGATGATGTACTGGTGCACGGCGTAACCGGAGGTATGCCCGCGCAAGCCTTCCATGATCTCGATGCCCTTAGCCACCGGAGTGCGGAAATGCCCGGCGCCTTCCACCAGGTCGCATTGGTACAGGTAGTACGGACGGACGCGGATGCGCACCAACTTTTGTACCAGCTCGCGCTGAACATGAACATTGTCGTTCACGCCCGCCAGCAGCACTGCCTGGTTGCCCAGCGGGATGCCAGCGCGGGTCAATTTATCCGTCGCCTGCTCCAGTTCTGCGGTGATCTCGTTGGGATGGTTGACGTGGATATTCATCCACAAGGGATGGTACTTCTGCAGCATGTCGCACAATTCGTCGGTGACGCGCATAGGCAGGAAGACCGGCACGCGCGTGCCGATGCGCACAATTTCGATGTGCGGAATCTCACGCAGGCGGCTGAGGATTTCTTCCAGAATCTTGGGCGCCAGCACCAACGGGTCGCCGCCTGAGAGCAGCACATCGCGCACCTGCGGGGTACGGCGCAGGTACTCCAACTGCATCTCGAATTCCGCCCGGGAAAACGTGGCAGATGGATCGCCAACGATGCGGGAACGAGTGCAATAACGGCAGTAAGAGGCGCATTGCGTGGTGACCAGCATGAGGACACGGTCAGGATAGCGGTGCACCAAACCAGGCACCGGCGAATGGCGGTCTTCTGCCAGCGAATCTTCCATCATCGCCGTGAAAGGAACCAGCTCACGCGCCGTCGGGATGACCTGCTTGCGCACCGGGTCATCGGGGTCATCAGGGTCGATCAACGAGATGAAATAGGGGGTAATATCTACCCGGAACAGCCCTGGCGCAGAGAGCGCTTGTCGTTCACTCTCGGTCAATTTGAGAACTTTCTCGAATTCTTCAACCGTGTTGATCCGGTTGCTCAACTGCCAACGCCAGTTATTCCATTGTTCAGCAGGGATATCGGCATACAAAGGAGCACGCTTAGAGGGAAATGCAGAGGTCAACATTATTTTTCTCCTGAAACTAAAGCCAACCTGTCAATACACACCGCGCTTGCCATACAGCGAGAATTGTGGAGGAAATTTTAAAGGAAAACCCAAGAGGGGTCAATTGTTCCGGGTGAAACGGTTCAAGGACTCAATAATAGCTCCAGGCTGGTCAGGTAGCTCGCCCCGCCCAGGCGGCTGCTGCTGTTCTCCTTGATAACCATGCGCACCCAGGTAGGCTCCTCCACCTGGTAAGGCACTTCGACGATGAAATCGCCATAGCCCCCGGCGGGGTCGGCATGGACCGCCGCCAGGCGGTAGCCGACGACCTTGCCATCCGCCCGCAGCAGCTCAACCAGCAGCGGCTGCTGCCCGTCGCTGCGCGCCAGCCCTGAGACCGACAGGACGCCTCCCTGAATCAACTTATTGGGGAGAGGTTCCAGCACGATAATCTTTTCCTCTGTCGGTCCCGGCGGGTTGATATCCGCCTCGCCCATAGAAAGCAAAACGACATCCACCGAGTTTAGCGCCAGCGGTCGCCCAAACTGGTCGAAGGTGCTGATTTGCAGTCGGGCTGCCTCGGCGACGGCATTGATCTCGAATTCGATTTTTTCATTCAAATTGACCCGGCTCAAAGCAGTCGAATAGGCAAGCACCTTGCGCACCAGCAGCCGTCCATCTTCTCCAATCAGCTCAAGGCGCACACGACCATCGCTGCCGGGCTTGACGTAGGCGCGCACATCGAACGGCGAAACCAGCCGGGAGAGAGCGCCCGGGGAACGAATCTGAATGGCAGCATCGGGTATCAGCACGGTAGGCGTTTGCGTGGGGGTGCGCGTTGCCGTTGCTGGGGCAAGGGTAGGCGTCGCCGGAGGCTTGGTCGGGCGCAGCGTGGGGGTGCGCAGCTCCTGCGTGGCAAAGGCTGGCGGCGACTGGTCTGTTAGCATGGAATCAGGCAGCTCAGATGTCCGGCTGGGTGAAGGGGAAGCTGGCGGTGTTTGCGTCTGCCCCCTGGCGGCTACCGTCAGCGCGACCAGGGTGGGCAGCTCTTCGGTGCGCAGCGGGGTGACCGCGGCGCGGTTGGGCAAGGTGCAGCCGCTCAGCAGGAGGACAAGGCAAGCCAACAGAAAGGCGAATGAGGGAAAAAATGCCCTCATCCGGACTTGCTCGAGACGATCTTCAGCGGGAGAGGGGTAAAGCTCTAGCCGCACGATGCTTTCCTCAGTAAGCGGGTTGAGCGGGCAGGTCGAACCGGCGCTCTGACCCGTTGCACGGCGGGCGCCTGACCTAAATGCCATACACCTCGGCGAATTTGTCCCTCAGGTAACGCATATATGGCGCGGGAGTAATTTTCGCGCCGGTCACTTTCTGAACCAGTTCTTGTGGTTCGTATTTCGCGCCATGCTGATGCACGTTCTGGCGCAGCCAGCCCAACAGTTCGGCGAATTCGCCGCGGCGAATCTGGTCCGATAAATTGGGTATATCCTGTTTGATCTTCTCCCAAAGCTGTACGCTGACCAAATTGCCCAAGGCGTAGGTGGAAAAATACCCGATCATGCCGCCAGACCAATGAACATCCTGTAACACGCCCTCGGAATCGTTCGGCGGCGTTATACCCAGGTACGCTTGCATGCGGGCGTTCCAGACTTCCGGCAGGTCGCGGGCAGAAAGCGAGCCTTCCATAAGAGCGATTTCCAGCTCCAGGCGGAGCATGATATGGAGGTTGTAGGTAGCTTCATCCGCTTCGACGCGAATCAGCGACGGCTCTACCCGGTTGATGCCCTTGTAGAAATCTTGCAAAGAGACGCTGCCGAGCTGGGAGGAAAAAACCTGCTGCAGGCGAGGGTAAAAGTATTCCCAGAAGGGCAGCGAACGCCCCACCAGGTTTTCCCACAGGCGCGATTGCGACTCATGAACCGCCAGTGAAGCTCCGCCAGCCAACGGCGTGCGCTCATAAGCATGGTTTACGCCCTGATTATAGAGGGCATGCCCCGTCTCGTGCATGGTGCCAAACAAGAGAGGGTTGAGGAATTGGGGATAGACGCGCGTGGTAATCCGCACATCATCAATAGCAAACGTGGTGCAAAACGGGTGGACTGCCTTATCCATGCGCCCGCGGTTCCAGTCATAACCGAATCGGCGGGAGACTTCGACGCCAAAATCCCATTGCTTTTGCTCGTCGAATGGCTGATGGAGGAAGGAATTATCCACCTGAGGGCGCTCGGCAATCGCCTGTATTAGCGCCACCTGCTGAGGTCGCAACTCATCGAAGATGGCTTGAACATCCGCCGTGACCATCCCCGGCTCGTAATCATCCAGCAGCGGATCATACACATGGTCGAAGGGGGCAAAGAAGTGAGCGTATTCCTGGCGCAACGCCACTATCCTTTCCAGGTGAGGCAGAAAATGGGCAAAATCGTTTTCAGCGCGGGCGGTCTCCCAAACGTGATGCGCCGTGGAGGTCGTCCTGGCAAACTCTGCAACCCAGTCAGCGGGTACCTTGACCGACTTTTCGTAGCGGCGGTTGACCACCTTGACCAGGCGGGCATCGTCGGAGTCGGGGTCCATTTCGGCTGCTTCCTGCTTGAGATCATCCAAAAGCCTGCCAACTTCCTCAGAAGTGAACTTGAGATGGGCAATGCGGCGTAAAGTCGCCATCTGCTGACCGCGCGCCGCCGCGCCTCCTGGCGGCATGTAGGTTTGCTGATCCCAGCTCAAAACCGCTGAAGCGCGCTGCAGGTCAGAAACCTCACCGATGATTTCTTTCAAGCGATTCAATTTCGTTGTAAAATCCATTTTTCTTCCTATCCTATCCTGGGTATTCGAGTGAGTCTAAGCGACTCGCCAGCGCAAAGGCTCGCCGCGCAACGCCGCCAACACTTCGCAAGCAATATCTTCCGAGGCGCGCACCTGCGCTTCTTCGGTCTGAGCACCAATGTGCGGGGTGGCAACCACGTTGGGATGCGCGATCAATTCCGTCAAGCCAGGCGGTTCCTTGGCAAACACATCCAGCCCGGCGGCAGCCACCTGACCCGAGTTGAGCGCCTGAAGCAGCGCCTCCTCATCAACAACCCCGCCGCGGGCAGCGCAGATCAGGCGCACGCCCGGTTTCATTTGGGCAAGGGCATCGGCATTGATCATCCCGCGCGTCGACTCGTTGAGCGGAACATGAAGGGTGATGAAATCGGACCTGGCATACAAATCCCTGAGCGCCGCTGGTTCGGCGCCCCTGGCTTCGATCTCATCGGCTGACAGCAAGGGATCATAAGCAAAAACCTGCATTCCCAGGGCAGTCGCCAAGCGCCCGACTGCACTGCCGATATTCCCCATGCCAATAATGCCAAGAGTCTTGCCGCGCAATTCAACGCCTTCCAATTGCTTCTTGATCCAGGCAGCGCTCTTCATCGCATGATCAGCCCGGGGAATTGAGCGCGCCACTGCCAGCATCAGTCCCAGGGTCAGCTCGGCGACCGCTTCCGTGGTCGATTTAGGCGCATTCACAACAATGACGCCCTGCCGGCGCGCGGCTTCCAGGTCGATGTTATCAACGCCCACGCCAGCCCGCCCAACCACTTTCAAACGGCTGCCTGCTGCCAGTACATCTGCTGTGATTTTCGTCCTGCCGCGCACAATCACAGCGTCATAGCTATGAATGAGTTGCAACAGAGCATCAGCCGAGATATCGGTTTGGTCATCCACTTGAGCAGCCCGACGTAAAATCGCCTTACCATCCTCATGGAGCCCATCCGTAATTAATACTTTCCACTGATCCATGATTCACTCCTGTCTTATCGGTTTTAACTGGGGGTGTCTATTCGCCCGACTGCCCAATTTTACTCCAAAGCGGTAGAAGAATTAAGAATTGATAAAAAGATGTTTGCATTCCAGAATAACCATACTATAATTATCTAAATTTCCCCTGCATCTGCGAGCGCCCGAAAATGCCCATCAACACCACACGAGACCGGGTCGATCCCGAAAAAATCAACACTGTTCCGCTGCGCCGTCCTGAGTGGATTCGGGTGCGCGCTCCCTCCGGCGAAACTTACCAGCGACTGCAAGCATTGATGCGCGCCAAAGCCCTGCACACGGTGTGCGAGGAAGCCATGTGTCCCAACATGGGCGAATGCTGGGGTTCTGGCACTGCCACCTTCCTGATGCTGGGTGACATTTGCACCCGCGCCTGCGGCTTTTGCGACATCAAGCGCGGACATCCCGCCCCCCTCGATTGGTTGGAACCTGAGCGCGTCGCCCAGGCGGTGAAGGCAATGGCATTGCAACACGCCGTCATCACCAGCGTCAACCGTGACGACCGCAAGGATGGCGGCGCGCCAATCTTTGCCATGGTCATCCGGCGCATCCGCGAACTCCAGCCGGGATGCTCGATCGAAGTGCTCATCCCCGATTTCAAAGGAAGCCTGGAGGCGTTGAAAATGGTCGTTGACGCCCGACCCGAAATCCTGAACCATAATGTCGAAACGGTGCCCAGGCTATTCAAGCTGGTGCAGCCCCAGGACCGTTATGAATGGGCGGCTATGACCCTCTCCAACGCCAAGAAACTCGACCCCGAGGTGCTCACCAAGTCTGGCATCATGGTGGGGCTGGGCGAGACGATCGAAGAGGTCAAGGCAGTCATGCGGGATCAGCGTAGCTGGGGTGTGGACATCTTGACCATCGGTCAATACCTGCAACCTTCGAAGAAACACCTGCCGATTGCCCGCTATTACACTCTGGAAGAGTTCACCGAGCTAAAGGAGTATGGTTTGGAGATTGGCTTCCGTTGGGTCGAAAGCGGACCATTAGTGCGGTCATCCTACCACGCCGCCGAACAAGTGCGCGCCCTGAGCGCTGTGCACCGGCAACTGTACCGAAACCAGAATGCAGGGATCTGACCGCAGAACGCCCATTGCAATCACATGAAGAATACGGCGAAAACAACGAAAACCTTGCAAATCTGTAAGGATATGGATACAATTTACTCAATAGAGAGGGACAGCCAGCATCCAAAAAACTGTTTCAACGTTGAAACAACCGAACAAGTATCATTCAGGGGAGTTGAGAAGTTAGTGTCATGCTCCAATCCGATTCAATCAAAGGAGGTGACTATCGGTAAAAGACATTTGCCATAGAAAGCTGGTTCTTTTCAACATCAATCATTTAACAAAATGGAGGATACTCAATGTTTCGGAAAGCCTTTACTCTCATCCTGACCCTGGCGCTGGCAGTGGGAATGGTCTCAACTGCATTTGCCCAGGACGGAGTAAACCCCGATGTTCCAGTTGTGGATGTCTCCGAACTGGGACTTCCAGGGGATGAAACCAGCGGGGTTGCCCCCGAGTTGTTCGGGGCGACGGGCGAGGTCCAGGTTGTGGTGCGCCTGGTCGATGCCCCTCTCGGCGCAGCAGTCGGCGCCAACGCCAAACAGAAAGGCAGCCTGCTCAAGCCCAATCAACAGAAGGAATACCTGAAGTCCTTAGACTCCAAACAGCAAACGCTGCTGAATCAAATCTCAGCATTGGGCGGGACAGAACTGGCGCGCGTCAGCAAAGCGCTTAACGCCGTGATCGTTTCGGTGGATGCGTCCAAGCTGGCAGAGATCGCTGCGCTGCCTAACGTGGCTTCGATCCGCCCGGTGGTCAATTACGAAGTGGACCTGTCTGAAACGGTGCCCTACATTGGCGCAGCGGCAGCTCAGGCAGTGGGCGTGGATGGCACAGGTGTGCGCGTGGCAGTGCTGGATTCTGGCATTGACTACACCCATTACAACCTGGGCGGTTCTGGCAGCGTGGCGGAATTCAACGCCAATAATCCCACCATTATCGAGCCGGGCAGCTTCCCCACCTGGAAAGTTGTCGGCGGCTACGATTTCGTTGGCGAAGTATGGCCCAATGGTCCGCTGATGCCCGATCCTGATCCCCTGGACAAAGGCACCGGCGCCGGACATGGTACGCACGTCGCCGATATCATCGGCGGCAAGAGCCTGGACGGCATGCACAAGGGCGTTGCCCCAGGCGTCAGCCTGTATGCCGTTGGCGTTTGCGCAAAAGTTTCATCATCCTGCTCGGGTATTGCCCTGCTGCAGGGCATGGATTTCGCCCTCGATCCGAATGGCGACGGCAACATTGCTGATGCGGTCGATGTCATCAACATGTCGCTGGGCTCAAGCTATGGTCAGCGACAAGACGATCTGAGCTATGCCAGCGCCGTAGCCGTTCGCTTGGGTGTGGTGGTAGTGGCTTCGGCTGGCAATGCCGCCGATAAACCCTATATCGTAGGTTCACCCTCCTCGACGCCTGAGGTAATCAGCGTTGCTCAGACCCAAGTGCCTTCGGCAAAGCTCTACCGCATTGTTGCAGGTTCGGTGACGGCAGGCGGTTCCTGGCAGCCCTGGTCAGCGGCGCCGCAATACGTCAGCGCGCCCTTGATATACGGCAATGGCGCCGGCGGCAACCTGCTTGGCTGTTCTGCGTTCCCTGCAGGCTCGCTGTCTGGAAAGATTTTACTGGTTGACCGCGGCACCTGCGCCATCAGCATCAAGGTCTCGAATGGCGCTGCCGCCGGGGCGCTGGCGGTAATCATTGCCAACAATGTAACCCAGGCGCCTGGCGACCTGCCCCCTGATTTCTCATTTGGCGACGGCGTTCCCTCGGTAGCCGGTTACTCGATCACGCGCGCGGATGGCTTGGCGCTAAAGACCGTTTTGGGGCAAACCACAACCATCGATCCGACTTTAGCGGCATCGCTGGTCAAAAACATGGTGTCCTCCTCCTCTCGCGGTCCCAGCTACAGCTATAGCGCCATCAAGCCCGATATCGGCGCGCCGGGCGCATCGCTTTCTGCCCAATACGGCACCGGCACCGGAGAAACCGCCTTTGGCGGCACATCTGGCGCAGCCCCCATGGTCTCTGGTTCGGCGGCATTGCTGATTCAGAAGTTCCCCCGCATCACCCCGCCGGAAGTCAAAGCCCGCCTGATGAATACCGCTGAAACCAACATCGGCATCAACCCCGTTGGGCTGCCCGGCTACCTCGCGCCGATCACCCGCATCGGCGGCGGCGAAGTGCGGGTGGACAAGGCGTTGGCAACCACCACTGCCGCCTGGGATGCCCAGGACCTGACCGGCAGCCTGTCCTATGGATATCATGCCCTGACGGGTTCGGCAGCCTTCAAGAAGACCATCGCCGTGCGCAATTATAGCAACCGGTCGCGCACTTACACCATCACCCCCACCTTCCGTTATGCCGATGACGCCATGAGCGGCGCGGTGCAGATCAGCGCCCCTTCCAAAATCTCAGTCGCTGCAAATGGTATTGGGTACTTCAACGTGATGATCAAAGTTGACGTCACCAGGCTGCCTATCTGGAACCTGAACGGTGGTCCACTTGGCGGCGATGGCTACCGTCTGCAAGGCTTCGAGTTCGATGGCTATGTGAACATTGCGGATGCCACCGATAATGTGCACGTCGCCTGGCACATCCTGCCGCACCGCTCAGCTGAAGTGACCCCCGCCAGCAATAGCGTGACGCTAAGCGGCGGCGAGGGCAGCCTGATGCTGTACCACACCGGCGGCGCGCTGGATGGGCGCGTGGATGTCTTCTCCCTCTTGGGTACCAGCGGTCGCATTCCACCGCCGCAACTGCCGCAGGACGGCGATAACTACGCCATCATCGACCTGAAGAACTTTGGCGCACGAATGGTCGGCATCGGCGGCGGTCAGTTTGGCATCCAGTTTGCCATCAACACCTTCGGGACGCGCGCCCACCCCAACTACCCGGCTGAATTCGATATCTACATCGATAACAACCTGGACGGGGTGGATGACTTCGTGATTTACAACCTCGAGAACGGTGGATTTGGCGCATCGGGTCAGAACGTGGTCGGGGTATATAACCTGAAGACCAACCTTTCAGCAATCTACTTCTACAGCGACGCCGACCTGAACTCGGGCAATATCATCATGACAGCGCCGCTCGCTGCGCTGGGTTTGACGCCAACGACCCAGTTCAAAGTCTCGGTCTATGCCTGCGACAACTACTTCACCGGAATCTGCACCGACGCAATCGAGGGAATGGTTTACACCGCCGGCGCCCCGCGCTACTATCCGAATAACTACGCGCCGGTCGTGCCGCAGGGCGGCAGCGCTACCCTGGGTATCTTTGCCTTGCCTGGCGGCGAGACAGCCTCGCCCTCCCAGATGGGGCTGCTCCTGATGTACCGCGACGGCCGCCAGCAGCGTGAAGCAGATGCGATCTACGTCACGCCGTAGTCCTATAAATCAACTGCCAGGGCTGGTCCTGGCATAAGACAAAAGCGCCTCCTGGCATACGCCGGGAGGCGCTGCGTTTACATGCCTATGCCATACATCTGATCAGGCGCCAGCTCTGCAGGAAAGCGGGAACGCAGCGCAAGGCGCGTGACATAACATAAGTGGCAGGCATCGGCATAAGCCGCCCCGGCGTCAGGTGGAACGCCATAGGTTTGCGCCAACCCGGCAGGACCGCCCGCCAGCAACGGCGCCACGATGGTATGCTGCTCAGGGTCATAAGCATCGCAAATCTCGTGCAATGGCTGCTGGAACAGGTTGCCGATCACAATGCCCTGGCAAATGTGCAGGTTGCCAAACGGATCAAGGTGGACGCGCCCAGGCTCGCGCAAGTCCTCATGCGGGCATGTGGTAAAGCCCTGCCAGGGGAAAAGGCGGGCGCGCCTCGCCAGCTTTTCGACAGCCCTGCCGCGGTACATCACGCCCCCCAAGCCCGCGGGAAGCTGACCGACGACGGAGTCTGCCTGGGAAGCATTCACTTCTTCAGGCTGAGCGATGGCAATCGAACCCACCGGTATGCCAAGCTGCCGGGCTGCAGCAGCGGCGTTCAAGCTCTGGCGGCTCACCAGCTCATCATAATGATACAGGTCGCTGCTGACCGTCAGGTCGCTTAACAAACCGGCGAACGGCTCCAACCAGGCAAGGGCGTCTTCTAAGGTGGTCGCCCAATAGGCATTCGAGACAATGCCCACCCGAAAGCCGCGCTGCGCCGCCTCTTTCACACCCTGCGCCAGAACCGGATAGTACAAGAAAGGCTCACCGCCCTCGAAATAGATAGACTGCATTGAGCTGACCTGTCCTGCCTGGCGCAAAATCTCGCGGATATTGTCCAGCGTCATCACGCCCGACTGCCATGGGCTGCCCCACACGAAGCAATGATCGCACTCAAAGGTGCACTGGTAAGTGAGCAACAGGTGCAAGCCAGTAAGTTCCATGGCAATCCAATCTCCCGGTGTGAGACAAGCTGAGGGTTATGTTCCGAAAATGACAGGGCGGTCTGAAGATTGCCCCATGTATGACCTAGGAAGCAGCCTGGTTTTGCCTGAGTTGCTTCAGCGCCCCGAACCCCACCATGCGCTGGCTTTCCTCATCCCACAGGCGGTAAGAAAGTGATTTCAGGCTGCGCATTAGCGTCAGCGGACGGACGTACTGAAAGACAGGAATTTCTGCATGGCAGCGGGGCAGTTGGTAGTTCGGGATGCGCGGGTTCAAGTGATGAATGTGGTGAAAGCCGATATTCCCAGAGAACCACTGCAGTACGCGGGGCAGGCGGTAAAACGAACTGCCCTGTAAGGCGGTCAGGATAAAATCCCACTTCTCGTGGCGTTCCCAATAACTGCCTTCGAACTGATGCTGAACGTAGAAAAGCCAAACGCCGAAGGTGGTGCCGATGGCGACGATGGGAAAGTGCACCAGGAAGAAATCGCGCAAGCCGATGGTCAGGTGAGCAATCAACAGGATGCCCAGCCAAGCCAGATTGGTCAGGTGAACGCTGTTGCGCTCCAACTTGCCCGCGCCGCGCTTATAAAAGCGGTGAACGAATATAAATACCGACCAGGCGCCCACGGTGAACATCAGTAAGGGATTGCGCGACAACCGGTAAATGACTTGCTTCCAGCGCGGCAGCGCCAGGTACTCTGCCACGGTCAGCATTTGAACATCCCCCACGCCGCGGCGGTCCAGGTCGCCGGCAGTGGCGTGGTGAATAGCATGGTCATGTTTCCAGCGGTGATAGGGGGTGAGGGTGATGATGCCGGTGATGATTCCAACCAGGTCATTTGCCTTTTTCGACTTGAAAAACGAACCATGTCCGCAGTCATGGAAGATAATGAAAATGCGCACCATGAACCCGGCAGCGGGAACAGCAAGCGCCAGGGTCAGCCAATAAGACACGCTCAAGCTCCAATACATCAACCCCCACAATGCAAAAAAGGGAATCAGCGAATTCGCTAACTGACCCAGGCTGCGCTTGACATCAGGGCGGGCATACTTGGTTAAATTCTTGAGCAGGGACTTATCACCCGCAAGTCCCCTTAGTTTTTCCAGGTTTTCGACCATACTCTCTCCATTCCGTATCAGATTATAGCATGGAGAGACCTTTACTGGCGGCGGGATGAAAATTATTCGCTGAGCATTTCAGCCAGGAGGCGCAGTGCGAGTGCATAGGAACGCCAGCCAAAGCCAGCGATGCTGCCCAGGCATACCGGCGCGATCAGCGAGCGGCTGCGAAACGCCTCACGGGCAGCAATGTTCGAAAGGTGCACCTCGACCACCGGTAAACCGGTTGCTGCCACCGCATCGCGCAGCGCTACTGATGTATGCGTGTACCCTGCGGGGTTGAAGACTACGCCGGACGCCCAATTCATGGCATCCTGCAGCGCATCGATCAACGCGCCTTCGCTGTTCGACTGGAAAGTGCGCACTTCGATGCCCAGCTCCTTGCCCAGCGTTGCCAGCCTTTGATCGATCTCCGCCAGCGTCAATTTGCCATAGATTTCCGGCTCGCGGCTGCCTAACAAATTCAAATTCGGACCGTGCAAGATGAGTATTGCTGTCATTTTTCGCTCCCTGAAAATGGCGTCATCGCTTTCGCCCGCAGGATTAGCTGCACAAGGCTTTCTGCAACTTCTACCCCATGGACTACCTTGCCAATGTGCACGGGCAAGACAAAACGGAACTTGCCGCCAGTCCGCTTTTTATCATGACGCATGGCATCGAGAATTGCCGCACGATTCAAACCCGGGGGGATTTCGGTAGGTAAACCCAGGCTGCGCAAAACGCTGCTGATCTCTTCTTCCAGCCCATCCTGAGCCAAGCCCAACGCCTGCGATAAACTGGCGGCACAGACCATCCCAATAGAGACTGCCTCGCCATGCCTCAAGGCATAAACGGTGACCTTCTCCAGGGCATGACCAATGGTATGTCCCAGGTTCAAAACGGCGCGCGCACCCCGTTCGTAAGGATCTGCCTGGATGACCCCTACTTTGACCGCTGCCGCGCGGCGCACCACAGCCTCCATCTGTTCGATCGCCGGCAGGCTGGCGCATTGCGCAAAAAGCTGTGGGTCGGCGATAACGCCATGCTTGACCACCTCCGCCATGCCAGAACGCAGCTCCTCCCTGGGGAGGGTCTGCAGGCAGTCCGGATCGCTCAACACCAGCGCCGGCGGGTAAAAAGCTCCCACCAGGTTTTTCCCTTGGGGCAGGTCGACGCCGGTTTTCCCCCCCAGGCTGGCATCCACCATCGCCAGCAGCGAAGTCGGGCAGGCAACCCAGCGCACCCCGCGCAAGTAAGTCGCCGCAGCAAAGCCGGCAAGGTCATTGACCACGCCCCCGCCCAAAGCGATCACCGTGCTTTGACGCTCTAAGCCGCCATCAGCAAATGCCTGCCAGATAAGTTGGACAGTTGCGACAGTTTTGTGCGTTTCACCGGCTGGAATGATGACCGGACGAACCGGGTATCCTGCCCCTTCCAGCGAGGCGATGACGCGGGGAGCAATCCAGCGGGCAACGTGCTCATCGCTCACCAACGCAATGGGTCCTCCTAAGCCGCGCTCTCGACAGGCTTCGCCCAGCCTTTCCAGGAGGTGAGAAGCCACGAAAATATCGTAACCTTCCCCCATGCCTCGCACGTGAAAGATGCCCAGGCGTATTTGAAGCTGCCAGGCAACTTCAGCCGGAGTCAAACCCTCGGTGTCCACGCATTCGAAAGAGGCATAGTGCGCCTGCCGCCTGGATAGCATATCCTGCAACCGCTCTTGCAGATTACCCGCCAGCAGGGGTCTGCCATCGGCTTGCGCTTGCAGGCGAGACAGTAAGGTATCGAACGACGCTGACAGGCAAATGACTGTGCCACAAGCCTCTGCCAAAGCGCGGTTTTCTGCATCCAACAAAGCGCCGCCCCCCAGGGCGATTACACTTGGCTTGCGGCGTTTAGTATCCGCCTGCAAGCCATTCGTCTCATCCCGGCAAACTTCTCGAAGCGCAGTCCGTTCCCGCTGTCGAAAACCGCTTTCGCCTTCCCTGGAAAAGATTTCTGGGATAGTGCAACCAGCAGTTTGGGCAATCCTTTCATCCAGGTCAATAAACGAAGCGTCCAGCGAATCCGCCAACTGACGACCCACCACGCTCTTGCCGGAACCGGAAGGACCGTACAGGAAGAAAAAGGGCTTTACCACCGCTTGCGTTGACATATTGCTTATCGAGTCACCCATTCCACCAGCGTTGAGATTCTGCATCCATCGTCAGATCGGCAAGGCGCGCCTGGCGCAGGCTGCTAAAACGCGGCAGCAACTCATCCAGCGAATCACCACCCAGCTTTTCGAGTAAAGCATCTGCCAGGATGAAGGCGACCATAGCCTCGAGAATCACCACAGCGCGGGGGACAGGACAAAAATCGGAGCGCTCATAAACTGTCTCCGTTTCGACCCCGCGGTGCAGGTCAACCGTGGGCTGGGGCTGGAGGGTTGTGGCAATGGGTTTCATTGCCGCCCTGAGCCACAACGGCTGACCGGTGGTAACGCCGCCCTCCAAGCCGCCATTGAGGGCTGTGGGGCGGACAATCTGTCCATCTTTCAGACGAATGGGATCATGCGCCTGGGTGCCAGGCAGGCGCGCCTGGTGAAACGCCTCGCCAAATTCGACTCCCTTGATTGCCGGAATGCTAAGCACCGCCGCACCCAGGCGGGCATCCAAACGGCGGTCCCAGTGAACGTAGGAACCCAGTCCCGGCGGCAGCCCCTTGACAACGACTTCGATCACGCCGCCCAATGTATCACGCTGCTCTATCGCCTGACGGATGCGCCTGAGCATCGCCTCCGCAGCCAATGGATCGGGGCAGTTTATCTCATTTTCGGTTGCCCGCAGCGGACGCTCCTCTGGCGGAATGGCATGCAAATCCGCCTGGATTTCGGCGATGGCGCTGACATAACCGCCCACCTGGATGCCAAACTGCGCCAGGAGCTGACGGCACACTGCGCCAGCCGCTACCCGGCATACCGTTTCCCGCGCCGAAGCGCGCTCCAGCGCCGGGCGCAGATCGCGGTAGCCATATTTGATCGCCCCTGCCAGGTCTGCATGACCAGGGCGCGGCGTGGTGAACGGGGCGATGTCCTTTCCTTGCCAGCGTGAATGATCTTGATTGACGATTTCCAGAGCCAGCGGAGCTCCAATTGTCTTGCCTGCCATCACCCCCGCCAGCAGCAATACAGTATCCTGCTCCAGCTTCATGCGCGGTCCAGCGCCGTAGCCGCGCTGGCGTCGCTGCAGGTCGTTTTGGATTGCATCGAGGGAAACTGCCAGACCTGCTGGCAACCCTTCCAGAATCACCAGCATGGCTTTGCCATGCGATTCACCGGCTGTCAGATAACGTAGTACGGTCATTTCATAAACCTTTCCAGTCGCAGCATGGCTTCGGCGATTCGTTCGGTTGGCGAGGTGAGCGCAATGCGCACAAAGCCCTCCCCATATTTTCCAAACACAACGCCAGGCGTCACGCTGACTTGAGCCTGATCTAGCAATGCAGCCGCAAATTCACTTGAGTTCATACCTGGCGGCGTAGGACACCAAATATACAGTGAAGCCAGCGGCGTGGCTGGCTGCAAACCCACCCGCCGCAAAGCAGCCAGAGCCAGGTCGCGGCGCTGCTGGTAAACAGCGTTGCGCTGCGCCAGCCAGCTTTGGTCGCCCAGCATGGCAGCCTCAGCCGCTTCAGTCACAGGCAGAAAATGCCCGCTGTCCAGGTTGGTTTTCAACGAGAAAAAAGCGCGTAAAACCTTTGAGTTGCCTGCCAGCGCCCCTACTCGCCAGCCTGGCATATTATGCGATTTCGACAGTGTATTGAACTCTACCGCCACCTCCTTTGCGCCAGGAATTTCCAACAGGCTGGGAGCGCGGTAACCATCGAATGTCACCTGGGCGTAGGCAGCGTCGTGGCAAACTAACAAGCCATGGCGGCGGGCAAATTCGACTGCCTGGCGGAAGAATTCATTCGGCGCAACGGCTGCCGTTGGGTTATTGGGATAATTGAGCCACAGCAGGCGCGCCCGCCTCAAAACCGCTACAGGAATCGCCTCCAGGTCCGGAAGGTAATGGTTTTCAGGCAGCAGCGGCATGAAATACGGCTCTCCGCCAGCCAGCATGGCGCCGCGAGTGTATGTGATGTAGCCCGGGTCGGGAACCAGCGCCACATCCCCCGAATCAATCAACGCCAGCGGCAGGTGCACGATCCCCTCTTTGGATCCCATCAGCGGGATGATCTCACTTTCGGGATCCAGTTCAACGCCGTGCACTCGCTGGTAAAGTTCTGCCCAGGCGCGGCGCAATCCCGGCTGACCCAGGTGCGGCTGATAGCCATGATGGTCTGGCGCCAGCGCAGAACGATGGAGCGCCTCGATAATGTGCGGCGCAGGCGGCAGATCCGGCGAGCCAACATCCAGGCGGATGACATCCCGCCCCTCTGCCAGCATGCTGCGAATTTTCGCCTCTAGAGAGGCGAAGAAATGGGTGGTAAGCATCTCCATGCGGCGTGATTGCCATTTCATACGTCGCCTCCTAACGCTTGTAGCGCTGCCTGCCGCATCAATGAACGAGGCGCAGAGATACCGGTCCAGCGTTCGAAAGACAAAGCAGCCTGTTCGACCAGCATCCCCAAGCCGTTGCTCACCCGCCCCCCTTGCTGACTCGCCTGGCGCAGAAATTCTGTTCGAGGTGGGTTGTAAACGAGGTCATAGGCGTACATGCCTGATGGAAGCTCAGCGCCCGGCGGCAAAGGCGATGCGCCTGTCAGGGGGTGCATTCCCACCGGCGTAGCGTTCACGATCAAGGTCACATGCGCCAGGACGTCTCGAATCGCATCCGTTTCCAATGGGAGGGTCATCACCCGTGACGGCAGAGTTTCCTCGAAAGAATTCGCCAACTCCTCAGCTTGTTCCAGGCGGCGGGCAGCCAGGAACACCTTCCATCCCGTTGTCAACAGGGCATAAACGACGGATCGCGCTGCGCCGCCTGCGCCTAAAACCAGGGCGGTTAGGTCCCTCCCCACTTGCCCTTCTAGCGGGGAGAGAGGGGAAATATCGCCAAAGACGGATTTAAGATGCGTCAAAAAACCAGGCACGTCGGTATTATCGCCAATCAACTGACCATCTTGTATATAAAGAGTATTGACTGCGCTGACTGCACACGCCAGCGGGGATAGGGCATCGATCAGCGGGATAACCGCTTGTTTATAAGGAATGGTCACATTCAAGCCATGGAATTCTCCCTGGCGCAGCCGATCGCAAAACTGGCTCAGCCTATCCAGGCTATCCGAGCCAGGAATCACCGGATAAAGCTGGTACTCGCCTGACAGACCCAGCGCCTGTAAAGCCGCCCGATGAATTGCAGGCGACAGGCTGTGACCCAGCGGATAACCCAACAAGCCCAGCCGGTAAACTAGGGCAGGCATTCTACCCTGCCTCCCAAGCCCTTCAGCACGGTAACAAATTGCGGGAAGGATTCGGCAATGACATCAGCCTGGCGCACCTCCACCGGACCCGCTGCCGCCAGCCCGGCGACAGCCAATGCCATTGCCAGGCGGTGATCGCCAGCCGGCTCCACGCTACCTGCCTGAATGGACTGCCCTCCCAAGATGGAAAAGCCATCTGGCTGCTCATCCATCTGAACACCCAACCGGTGCAATTGCTGGCGCAGGGCGCTGATGCGGTCCGATTCCTTGTAGCGCAACTCAGCTACATCCTTGACGACAGTCCGTCCCTGTGCATACGCGGCGGCAATAGCCAACGCCGGGAACTCATCAATCATGCGCACGCCAAGCGAGCCAGACACCTGGGCGCCATGCAGGCGGCTATAACGCACTCGAATTTCCCCAAGCGGCTCACCGCCCTGTTCCGCCAATGGACACACCTGTATATCGGCGCCCATCGAGACCAGCGCATCGAGCAGTCCCGTACGGCCGGGGTTCAATCCCACACCCCGCAAGACGAGGGATGACCCAGGGGTCACGAGCGCCGCTACGATCAAGAAAGCAGCCGCAGAAAAGTCGCCCGGCAGCTTGACTTGCAAAGGCAGCAGCCGCGCCGGGCTTGGCGGCGTGAGGGAAACGGTGTTGTCATCCGTCTGAATAACCGAAACGCCCATCGCGCGCAGCATACGCTCGGTGTGGTCGCGCGAGGGCACCGGTTCGCGCAGGATGGTCACGCCATCCGCCGCAAGGGCAGCCAGCAGCAGGCAAGACTTCACCTGAGCGCTGGCTTGCGGCAAAGTGTAATCTAACGGCTTCAGGCGCTCGCCCCTGAGGCGGGCAGAAAGGCGCAGAGGCGCCGTATCCCCGGCGGCAGCCTCAATCGGCACGCCCATCTGCTGCAGCGGCGCTACGATGCGCCCCATCGGACGGCTGCGTAAACCGGGCGAGCCATCGAGTACAGCGGGGATTCCTGCAGCAGCCAGCGCGCCTGCCAGCAAGCGGAGGGTGGTCGCGGAATTACCGCAATCAATAAACCCGGCAGGCGGCTTCAAACCCTGCAAACCGAACCCCTGGATGCGCAAGGTGGCATCCTGCAGTTCCCAGGGTATCCCCAGCGCCGCCAGCGCAGCCAGCATAGGACGGGTCACCCCAGAAACCTGGAAATTCTCGATATGGCTTTCGCCCTCGGCTAAAGCGGCAAACAACGCCGCCCGGTGGGAAAGCGATTTGTCCCCAGGCAATGATAGGTCTGGCGCATCGCCAATTTCCCCCACCAAAGGAGAACCAGGCGTCACCCGCAGGTTCATCTTTTCCCATCTCCCAGCATGAACTCATACTGGCGCTTGCCCTCTATCAGGAAGGCTTCCAACGCGCCAGGGTCGCTGCTCTCGAGCAAGGCGCTCAAGAGGTTCAAGCGGTCTCTAACCTGGTTGAGCGCCCGCCTCACCGGCGCCTGGTTGGTCAATAAGATATCGCGCATCATTTCAATCGAAGAGCCAGCCAGGCGGGCTGTGCTGCGAAACCCCGAGCCTGCCAGGAGGGCTGCTTCCTCAGGGATGCTGGCAGCCAAGGCATTTGCCAGCAAATAGGGGAGATGACTGGTAAAAGCTACCCAACGGTCATGCACCTCGGCATCGATCCAAACCGGCTGCGCGCCCACCACGCTGCAAATCTCGAGCGCCAGGCGGCGGGCAAGCGGGGAGGTCCTTTCCATAGGCGTCAGGACAAAAGGCGCTCCTTGAAAGATGACTGCATCCGCATTAGCCAATGAGGAGGTTTCCTTTCCGCACATCGGGTGGCATCCGATGGGATCAAAACGATCGGGAAGTTCCTGCATAGCATTGATGATTGCCTTTTTCGTCGAACCAAGGTCCAGCACCACAGCGCCGGAGGGGTGAAGCGCCGGGAGGCTGTTGAGGTAGGAGATAATCTTAAGCACCGGCACTGCCAGCACAATCAGGTCAGCGCGCAGGAGGATCTCGGCAGGGTTTTGTGAAAGCTGGTCGAAAATGGCAAGCTGGCTGGCGAGCTGTAACGTGGGCAAATCGTGATCAACACCCAACATCTGGCTGCAGTGCCCGCGTAACGCCAGCGCCAGCGAGCCGCCCATCAAGCCCAATCCGACAATAGCGACCTTGCAATCTGCCAGGCTTCTACTAAAGCCATCCTCCGCGTTCATTGGACGATTTCCCGCACAGCTTTGGACGGCGCAAGCGACCGCCCGACCGCCTCGGCGATTGCTTTGACTTGCGTCACGAGAGCGGCAAAGTGCTCGGGGGTGAGCGACTGCGCCCCATCCGAAAGGGCTGCAGCCGGGTTGGGGTGCACCTCGACCATCAGCCCATCTGCTCCTGCTGCCACAGCCGCCCGCGCGATGGCAGACACGTACTGCCAGTTCCCGGTGCTGTGGCTGGGATCCAGGATGACAGGCAGGTGAGTCAATGATTTCAACACAGGGATGGCGTTTATATCGGTTGTGTTACGCGTGGAGGTTTCGAAAGTGCGAATGCCGCGCTCGCAGAGCACAACCCGCCGGTTTCCATGCGAAAGGATATATTCAGCCGCCATAAGCAGCTCTTCGATAGTGGCAGAGATGCCCCGCTTGAGTAATACCGGATGCTGTGATTCGCCGGCGGCATGCAGCAAGGCGTAATTCTGCATGTTGCGGGCGCCAATTTGCAACACATCAGCGTAGCGCGCTACCAACGGCACCTGTTCAGGCGCCATCACCTCGGTGATCACCGGCAAGCCTGTCAGTTGGCGGGCTTCTGCCAGCAATTCCAAGCCTTTTTCACCCAAACCTTGAAACGCATAAGGGGAGGTGCGGGGTTTATAAGCCCCTCCACGCAAGGCATGCGCCCCGGCTTCACGCACAGCGTGAGCAATTTCCAACAAATTGCCGCGGCTTTCCACCGCGCACGGACCCGCAATGATCACAATCCCTTCACCGCCAATCGAAACGCCATTCAATGGGAAATGTGAATTCTGCGGAATGAACTCGCGGGAGGCGATCTTGTAGGGGCGCGAAATGGGCACGATCTGCTCGACGCCAGCCTGGCGCAAAAAGTATTCCCGGTTCACTGTCCGTATGTCGCCGACTACGCCGATCACCGTTCGCTCTTCTCCCTGGGATAAGTGCGCTTTCAAACCAGCTCGCTCGATCTCTGAGACGATATGCTGGATTTGCTCCTGGCTACTATTCACTTTCATAACAATCATCATAAGAAACTCCTACCTTTACTCTTTACGCCGGTAAATTGTCGCCCAAATCGGGACGCAACCGCCTGGCTTCACCCAAATAAACATGTTGAATTGCCGATTGAGATAACTCGGTGTTCCAATGCAGCAGCACGCGGATACAGCGCGGCAGGCTGCCTGGAACGGGAATCTCGACCGCGCACATCAACGGCACATGCCGCCATCCCAGCAATCGAGCTGCCTGGGCAGGATACGCCGAACTAAGGTCCTGGGTTGCCGTGAAAAGAACACTAGCCAGGTCCTCCGGCTTCATGGTGGGGTTTCGCTCCAGGAGCGCCTGCAGAAGCTCCTGAGTGGCTTGTAAAACCGCCTCCGGCTGATCGTCTGCTGCTGTGGTTGCACCTCTGACGCCGCGTACTGCCATGCTCACCTCCTGAAAATAAAAAACGCGAGACCGTTGGTCTCGCGCTGTTGAACGTTATCAAGCCTGCCGTCTCGGCTTAAGCGCTACCAACGGCATCCCCGCAGGCGGTGCCGTAATAAAAGTAGCCAAAATAGAAGCCAGAGACAGGAGACATAGTGAAGATTAGGGATGATTTTATTCAGGTTCTCTATTCTGTCAAGAGGAAAATTTGACAAGCCCGCCAGCCTGTGGTATCATCCCGCCCAATTAACAACCGATCTCAGATCTTATCAAGAGAGGTGGAGGGACCGGCCCTGCGAAACCTCGACAACCCGGCGCAACTAACCCAAACATCAGCTTGGAAAGCGCAGAGGGTGCCAATTCCGGCAGACCCGCGGAGGGTTCTGGAAGATGAGAATGTGTCTTCAGGCATACATTTCCTCTCCAACCACCCCCGTTGGAGAGTTTTTTATCCCCTCTCCTTGATACGTGTTTGAAGTCGGTCGTAAAGAATGCCGAACCAGCCAGTAATTTTTTAGAGAGGGTAATTCCCATGACGGTAAACACGCAAACCAAACGACAACTCGCTACCCAGGCGGTGCATGCCGGCGAAACCCGGCGCAAGCCATTTGGAGCCATCACGACTCCCATTGTACAGGCATCCACATACACCTTCCGCGATAGCGCCGAAATCATGGCATTCATGCAAGATAAAGCCATGGGAAAACACCCCCTGCGAGATGAATATGGGCGGTATTCTAACCCGACGATAGCATCTGCCGAAGCAAAGCTGGCTGCGCTGGAGGGCGGCGAACAGGCGCTGCTCTTTGCCAGCGGCATGGGCGCTATTACCACCACATTACTTAGCCTGCTTTCATCGGGCGATCACCTGGTGATGGCATTTGACAGTTACCATCGCACACGAGAGTTTGCCCGCAGCCTGCTGCCGCGGTGGGGAATCGAAACGACCTTTGTTCCCATCGATTCGCCCTCCGCGCTCAGCCAGGCGGTTCGTCCCAACACACGGCTGATCTTTTCAGAAACGCCGACCAACCCCTATCTGCGGGTGATGGATATCGAACACATGGTTGAACTGGCTCAAAAACATCATCTGCTCACCATGCTGGACAGCACCTTTGCAACGCCGGTCAACCTCCGTCCGCTTGAACTGGGCATTGACCTGGTCATCCAGAGCGCTACTAAGTACCTGGGAGGTCATAATGACTTGCTTGCCGGGGCGGTGATTGGATCCAGACATCTGCTCGCCGATATCCAGACCACGCGGGGCATTTTGGGGTGCATCAGCAACCCCAATGACGCTTATTTGCTCATCCGTGGTCTCAAAACCCTGGCGTTACGTGTTGCGCGCCAGAACGAGAACGGCTTGCGCGTCGCTCAATACCTGGAAAGCCACCCCAAGGTCGCGCGCGTGTATTACCCGGGGCTGCCCAGCCATCCCGATCATGACCTGGCGCAACGGCTACTCGCCGGCTTTGGAGGCGTAGTCAGTTTCGAAATCGATGGCGATTTCGAGCGCGCCAGCCGCTTCATCGATGCCCTGCAATTGCCTTATATCGGTCCAACGCTGGGCGGCGTGGAGAGCATCATCGAACAGCCGGCAGCGTTGTTTTCACTCGAACCCCTGGAACGCAAAGCAGCGGGAATCAAAGATAACCTGGTGCGTTACGCCCTGGGCATCGAAGATGCTGAAGATATCATCGCTGACCTATCCCAGGCGCTGGATAGAATCTAGGCAGGCAGCGTTTATGCTCTGGTGAAGGGAAATGACCATGATTGTGCACAAGTTTGGCGGCACCTCGGTAAAGGACGCGAATCGGTTTTCGAACGTCGCTGAGATCATCATCGCTCAGCAAGAAAAGATTGCAAAAGCGGGAGATAGCGGGTGTATCGTGGTCGTTTCTGCCATGGCAGGCGTCACCGATCAGTTAATCGCTGGCGGACAGGCGGCAGCAGAAAGCCAGGACAGCATCTACCGGGAGATCAAAGCCCGCTTGCTCGAACGCCACTTGCAGGTGGTTGAAAGCCTGATACGCAGCCCCGAGCGGCTGGAAGTTGGCGGCTTGGTTGAAGACCGGCTGCACGATCTGGAGCGCCTGTATCGCAGCATTGCGGTGCTGGGCGAGTTCACCCAACGAGGCAGCGACGCCGTCACCTCGCTGGGAGAACAGCTTTCTGCGCATATCCTGGCTGCCGTGCTGCGGGAACGCGACGAACGCGCCCAGGCTGTTTCAGCCGCTGAGCTAATCGTCACCGATGAGAACTTTGGCGAAGCTGCCCCGCTCAAAGAGCAGACCAACCTGCGCTTGAGGCAACGCCTGCTTCCAATGATCGCCCGCGGAGTTATCCCGGTCGTCACCGGCTATGTCGCCGCCAGCGAGCGCGGCGTGACCACCACGCTGGGGCGAGGCGGCAGCGATTATACAGCAGCCCTCATCGCCGCCGGTTTGAACGCCGATGAAGCGTGGATTTGGAGCGATGTGGATGGCATCCTGACCGCCGACCCCCACCTGGCTCCTGAAGCGCGCACCTTGTCTGAACTATCTTACGCGGAAGCCGCGGAACTGGCGTATTATGGAGCAGATGTTCTGCACCCCAAGACGCTTCGACCGGTCATTGAAGCCAATATTCCCTTACGCATCTTGAACAGCTATAACCCCACCCATCCTGGCACCTTGATCGTCCGGCAGCCCAGCCCAAAAAGGAAGCTGTGGACTGCCATCATATCCACCACCGGGCTGGCGCTGGTAACGCTGGGCACACCGGATGACCGTACCGGCGCTGAGCACCGTTGGACCCAGCGAGAGGCTGCGCGCGCTCTGCAGCTCCTGGGCGAAGCCGGGATCGAAGTCCCATTCTTTACACAATCTTTCTCAGAACACCGCCTGAACCTGGTCGTTCACGAGAACAGCCTGCAACGCTGCCTGAAAGTGCTCCGCAAGGAATTCGGCGGCGATGATTCCTGGCATCAAGCCGGCAGCCCGCCGGAAGAAGAAAAGGTCAGCGGGCGCAAGTCAAATGGCATTTACAACCTGGATGTGATCGAAAAAGTTGCCACGGTTTCGGTGGTTGGCTTCAACCGTGAGACGGAGCAAAAGGCTACGAATAAGAAACTCGGTACCGTTGCGCGCGCCTTTACCGCGCTGGGAAAGCATGGCACACGCATCATCGCCGTGGCGCAGGCTGGCACCGAAAATAGCATTTCCTTCTGCATCCCCGCAGAACAGACGGAAGGCGCTGTGCGATTCCTTCATCACGAGCTAGGACCGGAGGTGAACAATGAGTAAAATACCGGTAGGCATCCTGGGAGCAACCGGCGCAGTCGGACAGCGCTTTGTGCAATTGCTGGAAAACCATCCCTGGTTCGAAATTACCGCGCTGGCAGCATCAGACCGCTCTGTGGGATTGGCGTATGCAGACGCCTGCCGCTGGCTGCTGCCAACGCCCATGCCAGAACGGACAGGCAAATTGATCGTCCAACCCATCGAACCTGGAATGGACTGTCAGCTCATCTTTTCTGCGCTGCCCTCCTCTGTGGCTGGTGAGGTCGAAGCAAACTTTGCGCAAGCCGGCTATGCCGTCAGTTCGAACGCCTCGGCGCACCGCATGGACGCCGACGTACCCTTGTTGATTCCAGAGGTCAACCCGGAGCATACCGGCTTGCTGGCAATCCAGAAAAAACAGCGCGGCTGGCAGGGTTTGATGGTCACTAACCCGAACTGCTCCAGCACGGAGCTGGCGCTTGCCTTCAAACCGTTACATGAAAACTTTGGATTACGGAATGTGTTCGTCGCCACGATGCAGGCAGTTTCGGGCGCCGGTTATCCGGGGGTAGCTTCGCTAGATATCGTAGACAATCTCATCCCGTATATCCACGATGAAGAGGATAAAGTCGAACGTGAGCCGGGAAAGCTGCTCGGCAAACTGGTTGACGGGAGAGTCATTGCCGCTGATTTTGTCGTCAGCGCGCAATGCAACCGGGTAGCCGTGCGGGAAGGGCACACGGCATGTGTCGCCATCCAGTTTCATGAAAAGCCCGCTGTCGATGCGGTGATTGCGGCGCTAACGTCATTCCGGGGAACCGAAGAGGTTGCCGCCCTCCCTTCAACGCCGCGCCTGCCGCTGGTCGTTCACCGTCAGCCAGACCGACCGCAGCCGATTCTTGACCGCGATGCCGGCAATGGGATGGTCGTCAACATTGGCAGAGTGCGCCCCGATCCCTTGTTTGATATCAAGTTTGTCGTATTGGGTCATAATACCGTGCGCGGGGCAGCCGGTTGCGCCATCCACAACGCCGAGCTGCTCAAGGTGCAGGGATGGCTATAGGTAACCAGGGAACAGGAAGATATGGAAGACAAATTTCAAGTGCAAGGTAAGGCAAGATTGTACGATTTATGGGGAGACGGGATGGTCTTTCGTAACCTGAAGCCGCCGGACAATCGCCTGCCATCCTTCGACCATCTGCGCCAGCAGCTTCGGTTGGAGGGCGCTCCGCTGCCGCGCAAGGTCGAAGTCAATTATGCCAGGGTTGTCGTCGAGATTCTAAAACAGGCGCGGCGGCTGGAGATTCCCTCTGGAAGGCTGAAACGGCTGATCTACCTGGGCGATACCCGCCTGCTGGACGCCACTGCCTTTCAAAACCTGTGCCAGGCAGGAGAATGGGACGGCTGGGCTTTCATCGGGCAGGATAAACTGTCTGAACCCAAAGCGATTCAAGTGGAAGGAAAGCTTTTCCTGGCAAATCGCTGGTCGGCGCTGAATGATTTTGCCCGGCGCCTGTCGGAAGAGGGTTTTGGGCTGGACGAAACCACTGCGCTGGTGATCGATATGGACAAAACCGCGGTCGGCGCAAGAGGGCGCAACGATAAACCCATTGATGAGGCGCGCCTGGAGGGCGTACGGCGCACCGTGGCAGACCTGCTGGGAAATGACTTTGACGAAGCAACTTTCCGTGAAGTCTATGCGCATTTAAATCAGCCGCAGTATCACGCATTCACGGCAGATAATCAGGATTATCTGGCGTACATCTGCCTGATGCTGGGAACGCCGCTCTACCGCTTCGAGGCGTTGCTGGAGGACATCCACACCGGAACGCTGCAATCCTTCTTTGGTTTCATCCAGCAGATTGAAGCCCGAAAATTCGAGCTGCCAGCCAAACTGCGCAGCATTCATGCCGCTGTGTGGGAAAACGTCCAGATGGGCGACCCAACTCCTTTCAAGGCGTTTCGTTATAACGAATACTTGACAACGGCGCAGCGATTTACAGGCGATGAAGAACAGCCTATACCAGAACTGCTGATGCAACGCATCGTGATCACCGGCGAAGTGATGCAATTTGCTCAACAGCTAAGACGAAACGGCGCTTTGCTGTTTGGGCTTTCGGATAAGCCAGATGAAGCCAGCCTGCCCGGCGAAGATCAGGCGCGCCAGGGAATGCAGCCGTTACACCGCCTGGGGACGCTGGTCATTTCTCGCAGCGACGATGCCTGAGGTGCCTTGCTGCCAGTTGCATTGCCCCCAAGCTTTTATTCGCTTATAATGTTTTTGTCACATTAATGACCATATTGCCGCCTCAAGCAGTCGCCTGAGCCAGCTTTCGGGCTGACTGTTAGCTGCTCAGGTTATGAAGGTGAATTGATGATTACCCTGGAACATACTTTAATCATCCTTTTACTGTTGGTCGGTCTGATCAACGCTCAGCCGAAGATACCTCGGCTGGGCTGGTGGGCGATTGTCGTTGCGTTAGGATTAGCGTTGATCGCGCCGGCAGCCCCCCTCGCCCTGCCCTGGGAGTGGCTTTCTGCGCTGCTCATCCCTCTGCTGCTTTGGCAGGCTGGTGGACAACTGGCAAGGGTCCAGTTATCCGTAAAACCCAAAGAGGTCATCATCTGGCTGGTCATTGCGTTGGGAATAGGCGGCATAGTGTTGCTGACCTCAGGCTTGACGATCGCTGGGTCCCTCATGTTTGGCTTGCTGACCGCCAGCATGGCATGGCGAGCAACGCAACAAGAGCAACATACCAGCCTGCTGGGACAGGCTAGCCCCCTGGCGCTGGCTTTCTTGCTGGCTGAGATCGCCCCGCTTGTTGAAGCTCCTGGCAGGTACGCGGTTGCCTTGATTGCTGGCGCAGGCATTGGCGCATTGGTGAGCTACATTGCGGTTCAAATCGCGCAGAAAGTGACCTCCAGACAGCGGCGAGATATTTTAAGCGTGGGACAAGTGTATGCTGCTTATGCCCTGGCAGTTGGCTTCAACCTGTCAGGCGTGGCAGCCGCATTAATGAGCGTGGCTGTCTATATCGCTTATGGCGCAAGATGCGGTCTCTGGTCAGACGGCACCATCCACCCCAAACCCCTCGACTCCAAGCAAGTTTTCATCCTGGCGGTGCTGGCGTTAGCTTTTTTCGCCTGGCAAACCCACGTTCCGCTCAGGAGCATCTTGTTGTTGGAAATTTTCCTGGCATTGACCTTTACGGCGTTGGTCATCTGGGCAGGTCGTCAATTGAAAAGCGATCCTTTCTTATTGGAGCCATCCTTTACCAGGATTATGCTGCGGGTAGGGGCGTTGCTCGTACCCGCCATCCTGCTATGGCCTCGGGAAGCTCTCCTCGATCCACTGCCGTTGGTTATCGCCGTGGCAACTGCCCTGGCAACGATCATTGGCACGCGCTACACGCTGACGCCTTTGTTGAACATCTATGCCTGGCTCGATGAAACCGAAAGAGTTGCCGCCAGTCCCGGCGAATTGTCCCAGGCGCTGCTGGTTCGCGATTTTATGGACCGCAATTACCTCACGATTTCAATCGACACCCCTGTTCCGGAAATTGCCCGGTTATTAACAACAAGCGGGGCAGTCAGCCTGCCGGTGCTGGATGCCGAAGGCAAGCTGGCGGGAATCGTGACCGAGCATGACCTGTTCGTCACCGAAGAGAAATTGCCTAATACCGACCGAACCTACCCGGCAGTTTTCAAAGAGCCAACCTCTCCCGAACAGCTCCCCAAGGTTTACGCCCAATTAGGCAGCAATTACACGGCTGCTAAAGTGATGTCCCCGAGGGTCGTTTGGGTAAAAGAGACCACCCCACTGGGGCAGGCAATTCGGCTGATGGTGCGATACGGCTTCAGAAGCCTGCCTGTCCTCGACGCAGCCCCAGAATCTGGCGGGAAACTGGTCGGCATTCTCACCCGGGAAAGTATCGTCCGCTTGCTGGCGCAGGTCAGCGATTAAGTGTAGATTCGGGCTGGCGGTCAACCCCTCTGCGCTTGAACTCAATTTTTCGATAACAATCATTGATTCAAAAGTGCAACAAAGAAGAATCCCGTTAAGAATGATGGGATTTTTCTTGACAATTCATCTATGAAGTCGTAAAATATACAAAGTCGATGCTAATTATCAATATTTTGATCTTCTGAAGTTCGTGATGCTGTCAATGGGAGGGTACCTATCACTAACGCCAATATTCTTAGAATGCTGTGATACAAAAAATCAGAGGGTGGATCTGCCACGCCTTCAAGCTGCTGTGATCGTCCGTTTTCAATATAAGGAGGCGCCTGTTTAGAAAAAAGGCTACGGCATTAACTTAAAACGACCATTTTTACTCAGAAACCGCTATCACATCAAAGACATATATATAGGCGGGAAATTAATTGGCTCTCTCGCTAAATAGCGAGATTATCCGACCGAAAATGAATGCCGAAATCGCCTGGGATTGCAGATTGCTCCTGAGGCTGTTTCTTCCAGAAATAAGGATGTCGGTGACTGTTCCAGTACGACACCCATTATAGAAAGCCTGGCTCAACCGCTCCAGTGTCTCAAAGCGCTGTCCTTTGGGCGCCAACGACTTCAGCCGCTTCCACCAGGATTCAATCAGGTTCAGCCGGCAGGCGTGCTTGGGCAGGAATTGGATTTGGGTCTCGGGCTGGGAAGTCAGCGCCAACCTCACTGAAGCAGCCAGGCGACAGGTTTTAGCAAAAAGGAGATTAACCATGATTTCGAGACGCAGTTTCTTAAAACTAACAGGAATCGGTTTGGCGGCGTTATACACGTCGATCAAAGGCAAGTACGTCCTAAAAGGTATGGCTCAGGTGCCAGGCGGCACCCTCGATCCGCTCGCTGTACCTAAGTTTGTAACCCCCTTGTTAATCCCACCGGTCATGCCCAAAGCGGGGACACTCAAACAAAGAGGCGGAAAGAACATCGATTATTACGAAATTTCGATGAAGCAATTCGCTCAGCAAATCCTCCCGGCAGGCTTTCCAGCCACCACTGTGTGGGGATATGGCTCGGTTAATGGAGCAGGCAGCAAGAATGCACTGCTCCTCCACAACGCCCCTTCCCTGACGATCGAGGCGAAGTGGAATCGTGCGGTACGCATCAAGTGGATCAATGACCTGGTTGATGCAAACGGCAATTTCCTCCCTCACCTGCTGCCGGTTGACCCGACCTTGCATTGGGCAAACCCGCCGGGCGGCATGATGGGACGAGACATGCGTCCCTCTTTTACATCTACGCCTGGTCCTTATACTGGACCCGTTCCTATCGTCACCCACGTTCATGGCGCGGCGGGCGTTGGAGATGAAAGCGATGGCTACGCAGAAGCCTGGTACCTGCCAGCTGCAAAGGATATCCCCTTAGGATACGCGACAGAAGGAACCTGGTATAACTACTTTGCTGCTAAAGCAACTTTAAATTTCGGTGCAACCTGGGGACCAGGCTTCGCCACCTTCCAATATCCGAATATGAACCGCGCCTCAACCCTGTGGTATCATGATCATACTCTGGGGATGACCCGGCTGAACGTCTATGCGGGTCCGGCAGGCTTCTATATTATCCGCGGCGGCGCCGACGATATCGTACTCGACAGCCGAACCGGTTTGCCAGCAGTACTGCCGGGTCCGGCGCCAAGGGAAGGCGACAAATTCCCGTCCAGGAAAGCTTACTATGAAATTCCCATCGCCATCCAGGACCGTTCGTTCAATGCTGATGGATCACTGTTCTACCCCGACACGCGGGAATTCTTTGATGGCATCGCGGGGGATTATTTGCCCGCTGGCATGTTCTCGCCTATCTGGAATCCTGAGTTCTTTGGCAATATGATCATGGTCAATGGCAACACCTGGCCCTTCCAATCAGTTGAACAGCGCCGTTATCGCTTCCGCTTCCTCAATGGCTGCCAATCGCGGTTCTTGATCCTGGATTTCAGCCAAATCCCTGGCGTCGAAGTCTGGCAGATCGGCAACGAGGGCGGTTTCCTGGCAGCGCCCGTCAACCTCACAGCGGTCAACGGCAACCAGCTGCTCCTTGGGCTGGCTGAGCGCGCCGATGTTATCATTGACTTCACGAACGTGCCGATTGGCAATTACATCCTCGGCAACGTTGGACCCGATGAACCCTTCGGCGGCGGCATCCCCGGCGTCGATTTCCCCGTGGCAGATGCAGCAACAACGGGGCAGGTCATGGAATTTCGCGTTGTACCGGCAATCGCCCCTGATCCCACCACCCCGCCGATGTTCCTGCAATTGCCCCCCATCACACCGCTGCCGGTTGAAACGGTCATCCGACCGCTGGCGTTGATTGAAATGATGGGCATGGGCTACGATGCAAACGGCATGATGGTAGATGGACCAACCGAAGCCTTGCTGGGCACCATCGGTCCTGACAGCATCAATCCTACAACACCTGCAGGCGTTTGGACAGAACGTATGTGGATGGAGCCGGTGACCGAAAACCCGGCTTTGGGCGCTACAGAAGTCTGGGAAATCTATAACACCACCGGCGATGCCCACCCGATGCACATCCATGAGGTGGTTTTTGAGGTGGTCAACCGCCAGGACATCCTGGTTGATGAGCTGACCCACACCGTTCAGGTAGCCCCAGGCTCAATGCCGCTTCCTCCTGAACCCTGGGAAACGGGCTTCAAGGATACGGTGACTGCCTATCCCGGTCAAGTGACGCGCGTCCGTGCGCAGTTCAACACTCCCGGACAATTTGTCTGGCACTGCCACATCGTCGAGCACGAGGATAACGAGATGATGCGCCCTTACCGGATTGGTCCGCCAGATCCGAATGCCCCACAACCGCACATGCACGCGGGGATGTAACCTAATCCACCATCAGTAAAAAAATCGCGGGCTGACTGCCCGCGATTTTTTTGCCCATTGCCTGTCATCCGATGAACCTGGGCTGGTCAGCTCCAGCATCCCAGGCGCTCATGTAAGGCTGCGATCCCCATTCATCGGGACCATGGAACATCATCCCAGCCAGATCGAAGATCTCGCCGCCCTGGTCCAGCCATTCTAAAACAGCCTTGCGCAGACGGTTATCACGCGGGGCAGTCGCCCGGTCGGGATACCTTTCTCCGAAGACGAACTCCCACAAAAATCTCAGGCTGCCTGGATAAGGCGGGTACAGGTAAAATTCCCGCTGAAAACGGACGATATTGCTATCAGGCGATAGAAGTCGCTGGAGCTGAGGGGTGAAGAACCAGGTATGGCAGAAACAAGCTTTGAAAGGGCGGTCATGCCATATGCGCGGGAAGAACTCAAACGCCTGATGAAGCGACTCCCGGCAGGCTTCCACCGTGAATGCGCCTGAGCGGGGAATATGCAAATCGAGCACCCAATCACCTTGTTGCAGCGCCAGCTCCCAATCTGCACGGGATAGAAAGACTGGCTCGCGAAGCACAAATCCATAGGGTGAAACAGGGTTGCCAAACCAGCCAGCGGCGCTGCTTTCAAAACGGGCATACCAGGCATCTCCAGCCTGACTCTCTGCCTCATGGTCTCCGCCGCTGCCCAGCGCATACCCATCTGAGCGCAGCGGCAGGGTGGGGTCAGCCAGCAATAAATAATTGACTTTTGGCAATTGCTCCCCCTGGCTGCGCCGCCGGTAGGCAGTGGTCAACCCTTGAAACTGGCGCAAAATGTATTGCAGCCTGCCCAACCTAAAAAGCTGGCAATCCAGGTGCAGCCAGATCCACTGAAACAATTTGAAACGCCATTTTCCATGCAGCTCATATTCATCGATTAGTTTTACCGTAATATCCTGCAGGGTATCATCAAAGATTCGTTCCGATATGCCCAAATGCTTATATCTTAGCCAGGTGTAAGGCAGCGCTGCCAGATAAGCCAGCAAGTAAAAGAGCGAGGCGCGCTCTCCGAAACGTCTTTCTACCAGCGGTGCAAAGGGTAAATCGGACCACTCACGATGCCATTCTCCCCGCACTGCGGTTTGGAGGTGGAAATCCTCGAAAAGGCGATAAAGCTCCACCTCGCCTCTCACAATCCTGGCAATGTCGGCAAGTTCATCCACTGCAGGCAGCGGGAAAGCCAGGCGGCTGGTCCAGTAACGCAGCCGCGTCTCATCGAGCAGTTCGATTTCCATAAATCAAGCGGGTGCTTTAGCCTTTATTGGCAACCCCACCAGGTAAACGCCGCCAGGTCCTTTCGCTTGCGCAATTCCCAATGCCTGTTCTGCGGTTTCCAGGATATCCAGGTAACTGCGCCAATGGGGCGCATACAGAGCGCCGCCAAAATCGACCTGTAAAGCGACCATCTCGCCCGCCACCAGGAATGGTTCAGAAAGTTTTTCTTGCAGCCGCTGGATGATCTGGTGAATATCTTCGGGTCCTTGCAGCTCTTCGTTCAGCACCGCAAATTTCATATCCGACAGCCGAGCCAACGTATCCATGGGACGTGAATTGTAACGCAGCCGCCCCGAGATTGCCCGCAGCAGGCTGACTTGCCGGTCAGATTGACTTTCAGGGGGCGCTTGATTGTCCGATGTTTCTTGAAGATGCATCTCAAAAACGACCACAGAATATAGAAAATCAGAACGGCGTTTCGCCCGTTCAAAAGCCAGCTCCAGGCGAGTCTGAAAAAATTCCTGGTTATACAACTCGGTAATCGGATCCTGGAATTGCGTTTGCTTGGGGCTGGCTTCGATAGCGCCCAATCGTTGAACGAGCATGCGTAACTGTTCGACCTCCACCGGCTTGACCAGGATTAAATCCGCCAGGTTGGAAACCAGCTCAGTTTCGCTGGGATAGGAAGTGATGACAATGACGCGGGTGCGGCTCATGCGCGGATTCGAGCGCACCTGGAAGAGGATATCTTCACCGCCAATTTCAGAACCCAGGCGCAGATCGAGCAGAATCACATCAGGCACGCTGGTAGCCAGGATTGCCAGCGCCTTCTTGGCTGACATGACCACATCGCAGTCAAAGCCGAAAAGGCTGAGCACCCGCTGAAAGAATTCAGCCGTATCGCGGTCATCTTCGATGATCAGAACCCGTAAACGCTCCATGTTGTTTTACCCTGAACACTTCCAACGAAAGCCAGCCCCCCTGCACCAATGACCCTGCTCTGAAATCATCAGACTGTGAGTCTAACCCTGTTTCTCAGGATCATCGAGCGAAGGCTTTTCATAAAATTAGAAAAGCGCCGAATGTGATAGGCATGCGGCTGCTGTGTTGGCAGGATTATACCAACTTCCTACTTAATGCCAATGAATAAGCGCCTTCACCTTACAATGTTGTATGTAATGAAAGGCGCGTTCAATCGTTGACAACATGATTAATCTACAGATGTTCCCAAAACAATGCGCAGCCAATAAAGCCGCGATTAGAAAAGAGAAATCATCGCCCGGGATGCCCAGTCGAAAAGCGGCGTGGAGAAAATAGACAATAAAACGACAGCCGCCGCAGTGCTGAACACCGTCAGGTTCAGCCATGTTTCCTGGCGAATCTCGGGCTCGCCCTCTTTCATATACATGACAACTACGACCCGCAAATAGTAGTAAGCGGAGATGAGGGAGGTGATAACGCCAACCAACGCCAGCCCCAGGTAACCACCTTCTAAGGCAAGTCGGAAAAGGTAGAATTTTCCAACGAAACCCAGAGTCGGCGGAATGCCGATAAACGACAGCATGAACACCGCCATGGCAGCCGCCAGGAAGGGCTTTTTTCGACCCAAGCCGGCATAATCGTCGATCAACAAACCTTTGTCGCTGGACTCGCCATCGTTTTGTTCTTTCTCCAGCGCAATCACCACCGCCCAGGCGCCAAAACTCGTCAAGGCATACGCCACCAGGTAGAACATCACGGCGGCGACAGCCGTAGAGGTCACGCGCGCCTGCCCAAATACCACCAGCGCCATCATCAGATAGCCAGCGTGGGCAATGCTGGAGTAAGCCAGCAGGCGTTTGATGTGATTCTGGACAATGGCAACGATATTACCCACGAACATGGTCAGCGCAGCCAGCGCCCAGATAATGGGGGTCAGGTTAAGAGCCGTAGCAGGCAAGGCAATGATAAATACCCTGAGCAAAGCAGCAAACCCGGCAGCCTTGGCAGTCACGGACATAAAGCCGGAAACAGGCGAGGGCGCGCCGTGATAGACATCAGGAGTCCACATGTGAAATGGCGCAGCCGAAACTTTGAAGCCAAGTCCCACAAGAACCAACGCGCCGCCTACCGTCAGCAAGCCGAGGTTAGCCGTCTCAGCCTGCACGGCGCGCAGGATGCCAACCAGCGAGGTGGTGGCAGTAGCGCCATAAACCAGCGCGGTGCCATAGACAATAATGCTAGTAGCATAAGCGCCGAGCAAGAAGTACTTAAGCGCCGACTCCTCAGAATCCGTCCTTGGCTGTGCAAATCCAGCCATGATATACAGCGGAATCGAAAACCACTCCAACGAGAGGAAGACAATGATCAAGTCGGCTGCCATGGACATCAGCAGCATCCCCGCCACCGAAAGCAGCAACAGAATATAAAACTCGCCCTTTTCCAAGCCCATGCGCTTCAGGTAATCGTAGGACAAACCAATCGCAAACATGCCGCTGAGCAGGAAAAGCACATTCAGGAATTGACTGTAACCATCGATCACAATCATGCCGTTGAAAGCCTGACCGCGCGCCATAAAACTATTTGGGCTGAATTGCATCAGCGTCAACCCAAGAGACACCATCAAACCCACGAATGACAGCAGGGCGGTCAAGCCTTTTCGGTTCGCAGGGATGAACAGATCAATCAACAGCAAAGCCAGCGCCCACACCACCAGCACTGCCAGGGGTAAGATGGAGAGAAGATTGGCTTGTAATTCAGTTAAGGTCATGAGACGTCTCCGGCATAAGAAACCACGCTAGATGAACCCGCCGCCGTTAGGGAAGTCCAGCCACAAGAGTGGCAGCCTGGATAAGACTCACCAGCCGATCCACCGAGGGAGCCATCAGGTCGAAGAAGGGCTTGGGGTACAAACCAATCCAGAAGATGAAAATCAGCAACGGCGCCAGCGTGATAATCTCGCGCCAGTTGAGATCCTTCAAGGTCTTGTTCTCTTCTTTGTCCACCGGTCCCAGGAACATCTTTTGGAACATGTACAGCATGTACACAGCCGCCAGAATCACGCCCAAGGCTGCCAGCCCGGCAAACCAGCGAGAGGCGAGCGCGGTGGAGCCAAAGGCGCCCAGCAGGATAGTAAATTCGCCCACGAAACCATTCAAGCCCGGCAAGCCCATCGAGGAGAGGGTCACAATCAGGGTCAACGCCCCATAAACGGGCATGATTTTCCACAAGCCGCCAAACGCAGAAAGATCGCGGGTATGCCGGCGTTCATAAATCATTCCGACAATCAAGAACAATGCACCCGTGCTCAAACCATGGTTAATCATCTGCAAAATGCCACCCTGGATGCCTTGCGGGTTAAGGGCAAAGAGACCTAACATGACAAAGCCCAGGTGGCTGACAGAGGAATAAGCCACCAATTTCTTGACATCCTTTTGGGCATACGACACTGCCGCGCCGTAAAGAATGCCAACGACTGCCAACGCCGCCATCCAGGGAGCCAGTTGCGCCGCAGCTACCGGAAACATGGGCAGGTTGAAGCGCATGAAGCCGTAAGTGCCCATCTTGAGCAATACGCCTGCCAGGATCACAGAACCTGCCGTGGGCGCCTCAACATGCGCATCAGGAAGCCAGGAATGGAGCGGCCACATGGGAACTTTAATGGCGAATGCTGCCGCAAACGCCAGGAATAGCCAGAGCTGAACATCCGCCGGGATGCCCCCCTTGGCAATTAATTCAGGCACAGAAAAGGTCCCCTGCGAGATGCCCAGCCACAGAATTGCCAGCAACATCAAGATCGAACCTGCCATCGTGTAGAGGAAAAACTTGATCGCAGCATACACGCGACGTGGACCGCCCCAGATGCCAATCAGGAAGTACATCGGGACCAGGGTGAATTCCCAAAAGATGTAAAACAGGAACAAATCCAACGCCACGAACACGCCGACCATGCCAACTTCGAGCAGCAAGAAGAAGATCATGAATTCCTTGACTCGCTCTTCGACAGCCGTCCAGGTGGACAATATCGAGATGGGCGTAAGGAAGGTCGTGAGCAAAACCAACAGGATGCTCAAGCCATCGACCCCTAAGTGATAGGCAATATTCCATTGCGCGGCGTCGCTCTGAGATCCCAATCTAATCCAGGGCAAATTAATCTCGAGCTGGAAGTCCGCCTGGGCGGGATTGAATTGCGCCAGAAGTACCAGCGACAAGCCAAACGTGATCAGCGAAGTCAGCAAGGCGACCCAACGAATCACATTGCGGCTGGAAGGCGATTGAGAATCATCTTTCAGGAAAAGAATCACCAAAACGCCCACAAGCGGGAAAAAGGTGACCAAAGTCAGGGTGAGAGCGGGAAGACCAAGGGCTGTATTCATGAGCTGCTCCACAGGGTTATTTTGAGCCGGGAAGGCTTAGGAAACAAAGACACTGAGAACCAGGTATCCCAGGATCAGGACGATACCCAGGAAAACGGACAAAGCATAATTTCGCACCAAGCCGGTTTGCATCTTGCGCAAAGAAGCTGCCAATGCCTGAGCGCCCGAGGCAAGACCATTGGCAAAGCCATCGATCACGCCCAGGTCGATGCGGATGGACACCACCCTGCTCAGCGCATTGTAGCTACCTGCCAGGACAACATCATGGAACCAATCGTGCCAGAAGCGCCAATCCAGCACCTCCGCCAGCCAACCAGATAAGCGGACATAAGGATCGAGCAGGATCATGGCGTACATCTCGTCCACCTTATACTTCTCATGCAACAGGGTAAAAACAGGACCCAAGATGGGGCGCAGGGGATCATCAGGGCGGCGGGCAAAAGGAAGCTTCTGAAGGTCCTGGTAGCGGCGAGAATAAAGAGAGACGCCCAGCGCGATAGCCACCAAGGCAAGCCCGGTGGCAATCAGCGCCACGATTGGGTTGAAACCACCCCATGATATTGACGAAATCCAGCTTTCAGCGCCTGCGGTTGAATGGGCAGTCTCGACCGCAGCTTCGGCGGCATGACCGCCGCCAATGGTATGCTCAAGCCAGGTGGTAAACGAATGCAGGTAAGGCAGGTTCAACGCGCCTCCCAAGACCGAAAGCGCCGCCAGCGCGACCAAAGGCGCAGTAATAATGGGGGGACTTTCCTGTGCATACTCGGCAGGTGTGGTGCGGGGCTTGCCAAAGAAGACCAGAATCACCTGACGCGTCATGTAAAAAGCCGTAAAGAACGCCGCAGCCGTAAGCAGCCAGTAAACCGTTGGATTAAGCTTCATGGCTTCCAAAAGGATTTCATCTTTCGACCAGAAACCCGCCAACGGCGGCAAGCCCATCAGCGCAATGGCGCCAATCAAGTAAACCACAAAAGTAAGCTTCATCCGAGAGCGCAGCCCGCCCATGTTGCGCATATCTTGAGGATCATAATGGTGACCGCTAAAGTAAACCCCTTCATTCTTGAGCTTTTTCTTCAAGCGGATGTCGTGCTCGACATGATGAAGTCCATGTTCGACACCCTGAATCACCGATCCTGCTGAAAGGAACAACAAGGCTTTGAAGAAGGCATGCGTCACAAGGTGAAACATGCCGGCAACAAAGGCGCCCATGCCGACCGCCGCCACCATGAAGCCCAATTGGCTGATGGTGGAATAAGCCAACACTCGCTTGATATCGAACTGCGCCACAGCAATCGTTGCCGCAAAGAGCGCCGTCACGCCCCCCACCAACGCCACCCATTCTTGAGCCTGGGGCGCCGCCGAATACAGCGGATAAGATCGGGCGATCAAGTAAACCCCGGCGGTAACCATCGTGGCAGCATGAATCAGCGCAGAAACAGGCGTAGGACCTGCCATGGCGTCAGGCAACCAGACATAAAGCGGGATCTGGGCTGATTTACCTGCCACCCCCAGGAGCATAAAGAGCGTGATTGCCAGAAGGATCGCAGGGCTGGCGGCTGCCACTTCGGGGACGCGGGCAAAAACCGTCTCAAAATCCAGGTTACCGAAAGCCCAAAAAAGCAAAAACATGGCAATCAGGAAGCCAAAATCGCCAATCCGGTTGGTGACGAAAGCTTTCTTGGCGGCAATGGCATTGCCGATGCCATCCTTGCCCTTGTCGTACCAGAAGCCAATCAACAGGAAAGAACACAACCCCACGCCTTCCCAACCAACGAAGAGCATCAGGTAGCTGTCGCCAGTGACCAGAATCATCATGGCGAGGATGAACAAATTCATAAAGACAAAGAAGCGGCGGAAGCGCGACGGGTCGCCCTGAATGCGCACATCTTCGTGCATATACCCAATGGCGTATATGTGTATCAACGTCCCGACTCCCGAAACGACCAACATCATCGTCGTCGAGAGGGTATCGACGCGAAACGCCCAATCGATTTGTAAATCTCCAATGTGAATCCAGGTAAAGAGAGGGACAACCGTTCCCTCTGGATGTCCAAAGAGATAAACAGCCTGGAGAACTGACACAACAAATGCCAACCCGGCTGCCAGGCTTGCGATGGCGCCAATCGCCTTTTCGCTCAACCGACCCCCAAAAATCATGTTAATCAGCAAGCCGATGAGGGGAAAGAAAACTACCCAGGGAACCAGGTTTGCAAGAGGAGAATTGGCGGCTTCACTGAGGAGCATAGGAACTTAGCCTTTCAACGTGTTCATCTGGTCAATATCGATGCTGTGTTTGGTGCGGAAGATAATGACAATCAAAGCCAAGCCAATAGCCACCTCGGCGGCGGCGACAGTCATGATGAAGAATACGAAGATCTGCCCGCCAGCCTGAGAAAAGGCGCGGGCAAAGGCGACAAAAGCCAGGTTGGCTGAATTGAGCATCAATTCCACCGACATGAAGATGACGATGGGGTTGCGCCGAATCAGGACGCCAAGCGCGCCAATGGAAAACAAGATTGCTGAAAGAGCCAGGAAGTAATTTATCGTAATCATGCAATTGCTCCTGTGGAAAGCATTTGACCGCCAGGATAGTTTTCAGACAGGTGAAACATTTGTCCCCTCCGATTCTTTATCAGGTTGCGCAGGCACTACTGACCCGGCGACTTTTGCAGATTCGGCAGGTCTCGCCGACCCGGCGGTTTTTGCCGACCCGGCGGTTTTTGCCGACCGAGTCAGAACAATTGCGCCGATCATCGAGGTCAACAGCAAGACAGATGTCGCTTCGAAGAGCAGGATGTACTCTTCAAACAAAATTGAGCCAACCTGCAGCGGCGCGCCAAAGCCAGCCGCCACATCGGGAAAACCGGGCAGTTTCATGGCTGGCGCAAAGACGATGACCATCGTCTCCACCAAGAGCACCAAACCCAAAATGAGAGCAGCAGGCTGAAACCACCAGCGGGCAGCCGTGCGCCCGGTTTGCTCTGCGCCCAGCAGCATAATCACAAACAAGAACAAGACCATGATAGCGCCAGCATACACGGTCACCTGGGAAATGGCGATGAAAGGCGCATTGAGCGTCAGGTAGAAGATCGCCACCGTCAGGAAGTTCAGAATCAAATAAAGGGCGCACAACACAGCATTACGGGTGAAGAGCATTGCCAGCGCTGAACCCACCGCAACGGTTGCCAGGGCGAGAAAGATGAAGAGGTTGATGGTCATGTTTCTACTTCCAAGTGGTTGACTTTTGGGCGTGGGTTAATCCACGTCATCCTGCATCACCGGGATTGAACGAGTGAATATGCCGGGCGGCGTTTGCTGAGGCGTGGTCTTCGAGGGGTCAGAAACCGGCTCCAACAGCAATTCTTTCGTGTAAACCGCCTGACGGCGATCGGTAAAAGAGAGTTCGTAGTTATCGCCCAGGACAATCGCTTCGGTTGGGCAGGCATCTTCGCAATAACCGCAGTAGATACAGCGCAGCATATTGATCTCGTATGTCGAGGCATAGCGCTCGCCTGGGGAATAACGAGCTTCATCGGTGTTTTCCGCCGATTCAACAAAGATTGCATCTGCTGGACATGCGGCAGCGCATAAGGAGCAGCCGATGCATTTTTCCAAGCCATTTTCGTAACGCTTGAGCACATGGCGACCTTTGAAGCGTTTTCGAACCGGTCGTTTGACCTCCGGGTATTGAATCGTCACCGGTTTTTCGAACATCGACCGAAAGGTGGTCCACAAGCCGCGGGCAAATTCTCGTAACATCGTATTCAAACTCCAAAAATCAAGGTAGCAGTAGCCGATATGAAAACATTAAGTAAACCAAGGGGTAGCAGTATCTTCCAGCCAAACGCCATCAAGCGGTCATACCGGATGCGGGGCAACGTGGCGCGCACCCAAATCATTCCAAACAGCAAAATGACGACCTTGATGAACAGGTAGATGGGACCCAGCCAGGGCAGCCGATCCACGAAAGGTCCCAGGAAACCGCCAAAGAACAGGGTGGCGCCAATGGCGCTGACCGCAATCATCTTGATATATTCCGCCATGAAGAACAAGGCAAATTTCATACCGGAATACTCCGTATGGTAACCGGCAGTGAGTTCTTGCTCGGCTTCCGGCATATCGAAAGGCGCGCGGTTGACTTCCGCCAGGCTGGCTATCAGGAAGATGAAAGGAGCCAGCGGCTGGTAAAGGATCCATTTGAACAGACCAATCTCCGCTTGAGTGCGCACAATATCCAGGACGCTCATCGAACCGGCAATGATGATTGGCGAAACGAACGTCAATCCCAACGCCAGCTCGTAACTGATCATTTGAGCCGAGGCGCGCAAGCCGCCCAACATGGCATACTTGTTATTCGAAGACCAGCCTGCCAGGGTAATACCATAGACGGCGATCGAGGTGATGGCAGTCAGATACAGGATACCGACGTTGATATCGGCAAGGTAAAGGGCAACCTCTCGTCCAAAGAGGTTGATCGTTTCTCCCCAGGGAATCACCGCCGTGACCACCAGGGCTGGAATCACCGTGATGACTGGCGCCAGGACAAAGATGATTTTATTGGCATTCTCGGGAATCAGTTCTTCTTTGAAAATCAGCTTGATGCCATCGGCAACGGGCTGAAGCCATCCGCCAGGACCGGCGCGGTTAGGTCCAATGCGCACCTGCAGCCGCGCCAGCACCTTGCGTTCGTAGAAGGTGACATAAGCAAATCCTCCCGTCAGCACTAGCAGCAACAGGATCGACTTTATGGCGGATTCAATGATCAAGGCAGCATTCATAGGACATCCTGAGTAAAGAGTTGAGAGCTTGGTTCATTTGACCACCGGCGCCGATTCTCGCGCCACTGGCTGGCGCACCTGGATGGAAACCGGCTGCTCAATAGGCAGCCCCAAACTGCGCGGGACTAACACAAAGCCGGCAGGCATTGAAGCATCCAGGCGTAATCCCACCGTGTATTCCAGCCCCTCCAGCCTGATCTGCAGCGCCTGATTCGTCGAAAGCCCTTGACGTTGAGCATCAGAAGGATGCATGATCACGAAAGGCTGAGGGATGCGTTGATGCAGCAATTCGGAGGGCAGTACCGTGGCGCCACGGTCATAAAGGATGGTGATTGGCACCGCCAGCAATTCCCCCTCGGCAGATGGCGCAGCGCTGAGCTGCGGTAAGGTGAGCGAAACCACCTCCCCTCGTTGCGCCGCCGGGCTAAGCTGAATGCCCAGACCCTGGGTATTCTCATAGGTCGTCCCGCCATAATACAGGTCGCTGCGCCCAATGATGGGATATTGCTCCCAAACTTCTGAAAGGCTGCGATAGGGGTTCACCCCCAGCTCCTGATAGCCAGGGACCTTCGCTGCCACCTGCATCATGATGCGCGCCGGGGCGGCGCTTTCCCAGTCCATGCCCAAACGCTGACCAACCTGGGCAAAGATCTCATAATCGGGCTTCGGTCCAGGAATGGGCAAAACGGCAGGATAATAGCGCTGTACCCGCCGCTCTCCAGAGGTCAAAGTGCCCTCGCGCTCCGTATATGCCTGGACTGGGAGGACAACATCAGCCATTTTGGCAGTTTCGGTGAGGGCAAGTTCCTGCACGACCAGGAAAGCCCCCTGGCTCGATGCCTCAGAGAGCGCCTGCGCATAAGCAGGCTGATCGCCAGCCGGATCACACGCAGCTATGTAGATGCAGGCGCTGGTTGACATGACAGCAGCCAGGTCAACCGCAGGGCGGAATCCCATATCCCAGGCGCCTTGATCGTTGGCGCGCTGCCAGACTGCCAATAAGCCATTGTTCGGGCGACCAGTGTGATTGGTCACAATCAACAGGTTGGCGCAAGCCTGCGCCAGCGCCTGGGAACCTGACAAACCCAGCCCCTCGCTGCCGTAGATCACCACCAGGTTTTCAGCGGCTGCGATGGCATCAGCTGCTCGTTTCACCTCTGCAGCAGCCGGACCAGCCTGCCCCTTAGCCGGTAATGCCAGGCGCTTGGCAGACAGCGCATTGACCAGCGCCAACACTGTGGCGGCTTCAGCGCCATAAGGGTAGCGCAAAATCTGGGCAGCATACCGGTCAAGCTTGGTGCTGCGCGGGTTAGCCACAATCAAAGTAGCGCCGCGGTCGGCAGCCTGTTTAACCCGCAGCCACCAGATGGGGGCTTCCTCTTCCAGGTCAGAAGCCACGACCAACAGGGTCGTCCCCTTGCCCATATCCGAGAAGTTGGAGCCTTTCCCCAAGCCGACCTGGGCAATCAGATCGCCGCCCGCCATGCTGGTGTACAGCACATTCTTACCCAGCATATGAGAAGAAAGCTGCTGAAAATTGAAGATGTCCTCATTCGACAGCCGACCACCTGCCAGCGCCAGAAGGCTGCCCGCAGAGGCTCTCAATCGGCTGGCAACCAGATCCAGCGCTTCCTCCCAGCTTGCCGGCTGCAGCTCTCCTGCCTTGCGAATCAATGGCTGGGTGAGGCGCTGCGGGCTTTCGGTGTAATGGTAGGTAAAACGACCCTTGTCGCACATCCAGATTTCGTTTACCGCCTCGTTTTGGCGAGGCATGGCGCGCTTGATGACAATCCTGCCCTGAGAACGCGCCTCACGCCGAACGTTATAAACAATGTTACAACCCACCGGACATTGAGGGCAGATCGAAGCAGTGGCTTTCAATTCCCAGGGGCGCGCCCCAAAGCGAAAATCGGCAGTCGTCAACGCGCCAACCGGGCAGATATCGGTTGTATTTCCCGAAAAATACGAATCAAAACCCGGGTCCGAGAAGGTGACGATTTCCAGTGACCTGCCGCGGTGATAAAAGCCGATGACCGGGTCATCCACAATTTCATCCTGAAAACGCACACAGCGACCGCACTGAATGCATCGCTCACGATCCAGGTAGATCAGCTCACCCAAGGGGACGTGCTTTGCCAGGTGCATCTTTTCATCATAGAGAAAACGGCTTTCCCCTGGACCGAATTCCATGGTGAGGTTCTGCAACGGGCACTCGCCGCCCTTGTCGCAAATGGGACAATCCAAAGGATGGGAAGTGAGAATGAACTCGACGATTTCCTTTCGGGCAGCCTGGACTTTATCAGACATGCCGATCACCACCATCCCCTCCGAAACCGGCGTGGTGCAGGCAGTTTCCAGCTTGGGACCAAATTGAACCTTAGGGCTGCCATCAGGATTGAGCACCGGCTGACCTGTTGCCCGGTCAATGACCGGGCGTCCAATATCCACCAGGCACATGCGGCACATCCCAACCGGTTCCATCTTGGGATGATAGCAAAATACTGGGATATCGATACCGACTCGTTTGGCGGCATCGACGATCAACGTGCCAGGCGGCACCTTTACCACCTTTCCATCAATGGTCAATGTAACCAGCTTTTCGCTCGTAACGTCACTCATTGGCTAACTCCGGGGCAGCAGCGACAGGACTCATGACATCAGAAGCAGCATGATGGCGCCGCAGGAAGTCTTCAGGGAAGCGTTCAATGCCTGAAAGGACCGCTTCGATTGAAAATTCACCCAGGGCGCACAGGCACTTGCCTTTGATCTGGCTGGCTACATTCTTCAGCAGTTCGACATCACTCTGCTCTGCCTCGCCGCTGCAGATGCGCTCAGCAAGATGCATCATCCAGTAAGTGCCTTCGCGGCATGGGGTGCACTTGCCACAAGACTCGTGTTTGAAGAAATGCAAGGTCTTGTTCAACAGCCAGTCGATGGACACCGAGTCATCGATAATAATCACCGAGGCTGAACCCAATTGGGCGCCTACGCTGGGAACGCTTTCGTAATCCATTGGCGTATCGAGCGCCTGCTCGGTGGCGACGATCAGAGATGAAGATGCGCCGGCTGGCATGATTGCCTTGACCTTGCGACCCGCAGGTAAACCGCCGCCGTGAGTGAAAATCAGTTCCCGAAATGTGGTTCCTAACGGAAGTTCATAATTTCCCGGCTTGTTCACACAACCAGAAAGGCTGAAAATCTTCATGCCGGGACTTTTCTCGGTGCCAAAAGTGCGGTACCAGGCAGCGCCTTTCTCAATGATCAGCGGGACATTGGTCAGCGTCTCGACGTTATTGACCACCGTTGGCTTGCCGTAAAGCCCAAAGGATGGCGGGAAGGGCGGGCGCAAGCGGGGCTGACCCAGCTTGCCTTCCAGCGATTCGAGCATGGCGGTCTCTTCGCCGCAGATATATGCGCCGGCGCCCAGGTGAGTGTAAATGCGCAAGGAATAATCCGTCCCGAAAAGGCGATCGCCCAGAAAACCGGCTGCTTCCAATTGGGCAATCTTCTGATCGAGTACACCCGCCAGTTGCCAGAATTCGCCCCGTAAGTACACGTAGGCAACGTGCGCCTGGATGGCATATGCCGCAATAGCGACGCCCTCCAAAAATTGGAATGGATTTCCTTCCATAATCTCGCGGTCTTTGAAAGTGCCAGGCTCTGACTCATCGGCGTTGGCAACCACATAATGGGGCCAGTTCTTGTTATCGATGAAAGCCCACTTCATGCCGGTCGGAAAACCGGCGCCGCCGCGCCCGCGCAAACCCGAAGCTTTGACGACCTCGGTTACATCAGCCGGCTGCATTGTCGTAACAGCTTTGCGAAAAGCGGAAAAACCGCCTACTCGCTGGTAAACTTCGAGCTGGTCGATGCCGGGAATTTCACGGTGGCGCAGCAGAATATACTTGCTATCTGCCTGTTCCGTCATGCCTTCACCTCCCCCTGTTGAGCTGACTGACCGGCGTCAGGAACACCCTGTTCTGTCGTTCCGACTTGCGCCTCGCCATCCCGCCAGGTTTGAATCAGCTTGAGGGCGCTTTCTACGGTTTGGTTTTCATGATATTCCAAACCTGCGCCCGTTTGCACCTGGAACAGCGGTGCACGGTCACAGCCAGCCAGGCACATCACGGCTTCCACCGTCACCAAACCATCCGCAGTTGTCTCACCGACTTTGATGCCCAGGTTCTCGCACAGCTTTTCCAGGAACTGGTCAGCGCCGCGCAAGGCACACGGCAGGTCATTGCATACCTGGATGCGGTATTTACCAGCCGGTTCATCGTAATAGAGCGAATAAAACCCAACGATTCCAGCAACTTCAGTGGGGGTTATCCCCAGGATTTCTGCAATCTCAACCATGGCTTGGCGGGTCACAAACCCCTGCTTGCGCTGAGCCAGGTAAAGCAGCGGCATCACCGCCGAACGCCGCTGATCGTCGGGGTACTTTGCCAGGATCGCCTGGATTTCAACAGCATATTCAGCCTGCAACGTATTGACCTGATGACTTTCCACATGATCTGTGCTCATCTGTCTGCATCTCCCAGAACGATATCAACGCTGCCAATGATGCCTACCAGGTCAGCCACCAGATGACCTCGTGATAAGACTGGCAGCACCTGAAGGTGTACAAAGCTGGGAGTGCGGAAGTGAACCCGGTGAGGCTTGGGACTTCCGTCGCTCTCCAGGTAACAACCCAATTCTCCGCGGGGCGACTCGACCGGGACATAGACCGCCCCCTTGGGAAGCGAAAAACCTTCTGTCCACAGCTTAAAGTGATGGATGACCGCTTCCATGCTGGTGCTCAATTCTGACCGCGGCGGAGGGACATACTTGCGATTATTGCTGCGCACAGGACCATAAGGCATGCGATCCATCGCTTGCTGGATGATGCGCAAAGATTGCCGCATCTCCTCCATGCGCACCAGGTAACGACCGTAGATATCCCCTGAGGTAGCCGTGGGAATATCAAACTCGTATTGATCATAACCAGAGTATGGGTTTGCCTTGCGCAAATCAAATGGCACACCTGAACCGCGCAAGGAAGGACCACTCATCCCCCAGCGGATAGCATCCTGCGCGGAAATGACCCCGATATTGCGGGTGCGGTCCAGGAAAATCGGATTCTTGGTCAGCAGCGCCTCGTACTGGGCAATGCGGGCTGGGAAAATGCGCAAGAACTGTCGGACGGCATCTTCGAACTCGGGAGGGGTGTCTCGCCATAAACCGCCAGGGCGGATGTAGGTGGTCATCATCCGCTGACCCGAGCACATCTCGAGGATATCCAGAATCATTTCCCTCTCACGGAAACAATAAAGGAAAGTGGACATGGCAGCCAGATCGAGGGCATGGGTGCCCAGCCAAACCAGGTGAGAGGCAATGCGTTGCAGTTCCGTCAGGACAACCCGGATTGCCTGTGCACGCGGCGGAACATCCAGCTCTGCCAGTTTCTCGATTGCCAGGCAATAGACCAGATTGTTGCCAACCGTATTGAGATAATCCATACGGTCGGTCATCACCTCGGCTTTTTCATAGGTCTTGGCTTCCATGTTCTTTTCGATGCCGGTATGCAGGAAGCCAATATCGGGCATGCAATTGATAACGGTCTCACCTTCGAGTTCCAGCAGGAGGCGCAGAACGCCATGCGTGCTGGGATGCTGCGGACCCATGTTGAGGAGAACCGTTTCCCCTTCCAGCGCGCGTTCTGAAACCAGGTGTTTTAGTTCGTTCAGGGTAACTTCAGTTTGAGTGGTCATCGTTGTCTATTCCACCATCATCCTTAAACCAATTGCGCTGAGATCAACGACCAGCGGTCAAGCTTCTTCGTATCCAGGCTTGTGCTTGCGCACCTGGATATCATCGAAATTGAAAGTAAACTGGGGTTCTTCATAACCGAGCGGGTAATCTTTTCGCAGGGGATGTCCCACCCAGTCATGCGGCATGAGAATACGGCGCAGATCCGAATGACCGTTGAAGCGGATGCCGAACATGTCGAAAACTTCACGCTCATGCCAGTTGGCAACAGGGTATATCGATTCGATTGAGGCAAGTTCGTAGTCGGGGTCGCTCAAAGGGACTCTCAGGCTGATGCGCTGATTATACGACATCGAATAAAACTGGTAAACAACGTGAAATCGCGGCTGAAGCTGAGGCCAATAGTCAGAAGCGGTCAGGTTGGAAAGATAATCGAATCCAAATTCATCGCGCAGCGCCTGCGCCGCCGAAACGATATGCTCCGCTGGAATAAGCAAAACGACCTCGCCGCGAAACGGTTTTTCGGCAGCCTCGGGAGAAGGCCACCACTCGCCCTGAAAGCGCGGCTGTAGAACATGGGCTATCTCGAGCGATGTTAATCTCTGGGGCTTTTCTGCTTGCGCCCCTGCCAAAGAAGTTTCATTTTGGGCATCGAAAGTGGGGGTTATTTCGCCTGGCATAGTACTCTGCATCGCTTTCCTTGTAATGAGTCATTCAAGCAGGTGAACTGGGATATAACGGCGTGTCAGGAAGTAACTGCCTCACGGACTCTGTCTTTAACCACAGGCTGGCGCAGCGGCATTTCACGGCGCACCTTCTCATGCAAGGTGATGATACCATGTATCAGCGCTTCAGGGCGCGGCGGACACCCAGCGACATAGACATCGACCGGGACAATTTCATCAACGCCTTGAACAATCGCATAATTATTGAATACGCCTCCACATGAAGCGCAATCGCCCATGGCGATCACCCACTTGGGATCGGGCATCTGATCGTACAGGCGGCGCAGGACAGGCGCCATCTTGCGCGTCACCCTGCCGGCGACAATCATCAGATCAGACTGCCGCGGGCTGGCGCGCATCAGTTCCATGCCAAACCGGCTCATGTCGTAATTCGACGCCTGCGCTGCCATCATCTCGATGGCGCAGCAAGCCAGCCCAAACAGCATGGGCCACATGGCGTTGGTGCGCGCCCAGTTGACTGCTTCCTCCAGCTTGAGCGTTGCAATGCCCAGGTTGCCTAGTTTTTGTTCTATTCCCATTCCAAAGCTCCTTTTTTCCAGGCATAAACGTATCCAACCAATAAGATAACGATGAAGATCGTCATTTCGATGAAGGCATATATTCCCAGACCTCTCTCGACGAAAGAACGCAAAATAACTGCCCAGGGCAGGAAAAAGACGACTTCGATATCGAACAAGATAAACAAGACTGCAATCAGGTAAAAACGCACCGAGATGCGCCGCGTGCCGGGACCAATGGGCTGCATGCCCGACTCATAAGGCTGGGCTTTGCGCCGGGTAGGAAAGCGGGGACCAAACAAATGACCCAGGGCAACGACCATGAAGGCTAAACCGATGGATAAAATGAAAAGGATCACTAAAGGCAGGTATTCTTCAGCCATACTAACCCCTTCGAAAAAGGATTGTTAACGAACGCACAAAGTTTATCACATGGCACTTCACGTGTCAATTTTCACAAATAAGATATTATTAACCTAAATAATCTCTCAGAAACCGGCTGCGCGTCGGGTGGCGCAACTTTCGCAGCGCCTTGGCTTCTATCTGGCGGATGCGCTCGCGGGTGACATTGAAGTACTGACCCACCTCCTCTAAAGTGTGATCCTGACCATCTACCAAGCCAAAGCGCATCTCCAGCACCTCACGTTCACGATCTGAAAGCACCGCCAGCGCGTTTTTGACTTGCTCACGCAGCATGTCGCGGGCGGCAGCATCCATCGGCTCGACGGCTTCCTCGTCTTCGATGAAATCACCAAGCTGGCTGCTATCCTCCTCGCCGCCCACAGGACTGTCCAATGAGACCGGCTCCTCTGAGGCGCGCATGACGCGCCCCACTTTGGCAGCCGCCCGCTCAAGGCGGCGGCGGATATCGCTCGGCAGCGGCTGCCCTTCTGCTTGCAGGCGCAAAACGAGCTGCCCGTCCTTGACATCCACCAAGCCAGCCTCCAGGGCAATTTCTTCATCCGTCGGTTCACGACCCAGCTTCTGGGTGAGCTTGCGCTGGATGCGCGCCAGGCGGTTGATCGACTCGAAGATGTGAACCGGTATGCGGATGGTGCGCGCTTGATCTGCAATCGAGCGGCTGATCGACTGCCGAATCCACCAGGTGGCATACGTGCTGAATTTATACCCACGCGCCGGATCGAACTTTGATACAGCGCGCAGCAAACCAATGTTGCCTTCCTGAATCAGGTCCAACAGCGAGCTGCCTCTGCCGATGTAACGCTTGGCAACACTGACAACCAGGCGCAGATTTGCTCGGATAATTGCCTGGCGCGCTTCCACCGCCCGTAAGCGGATGGATTCTAATTCGGCGCGTAAGCCGAGTTCATCTGGCAAATGGGCGTTGATCGTATTGACCGAAGGCAACGTCCCGCGGCGGTGCAGGTGTTCGCGCAGGTGCGCAAGCACCTCTTCAGGCATCAGGTACAAACAGACAAAGACGTTGAAAGCCTGCCGTGCAATCTCATCCCAAAGCCGGTCTTTGCCCCAGCGCCCATTATCGAGGTAGGAGTGAATGTAGGAAGGGCTGCGGTTATTCCAGCTTTCCTGCAGCATCCGCGCTTCGGCAATGAGCAGTAAAATGTCCGGGCAGGGGGTTTCCAGGCGGCGGGTATCCTCTTGCAGGCGTTTCCAGGAAGTGAGCAGCTCCTGATACAAAGCGTGATAAATGCCCTTGGATGAAGGGCTTTTCTTGCGCGCCAGCGGGTGGAGACGCGCCAGGGCATCGATCCTACGGGCAGCCTCGATGCGGGTTGCCAGCCAAAATTCCTGGTCGGCGTCCAAGAGCTGGATTTCGCCAATCTCTTTCAAATAAAGGCGCACAGGATCTTCGCTCAGCTCCTGGGACAGCTCAAGGTGCTTGAGTAAATCAAGCGGTTCTTCACGTGCAAACCCATTCAACTCTTCCTGTTGAAGCAGCAGGTCCTTCATTTCAGGCTCCTCAGGAAGAGCGAGTTCATCATCCTGCATCAAATCGGATAACTCATCAATCATCAGCGGAAGTTTATCACCAGCTTCTTCTTGTAAAGCAGGGGGTTTTGTGTCGAGGGATTTTTCACCACTTGGCTTGGTTTTTTTGGGCATATCGATTCATCCAGCGGGATTATAAACGACCTGTATAGCGTCCCAGGGCGTCATTCAGGTGCCGTAACATACTGCTAACCTGTTTCACGTTTTGAGCGTATTCTTTCACCTGCATATCGTCCTGGTTCTGAGCATCTTCCAGGGCAAAGCGAAGGTACCCCAGGCTATCCTGGGCAACAATCTTACGCAATTGCAGCACTGCCCGCAGCACATCCTCAAAGACGCGGTCCTCCACCGGGTTTAGCTTTTCGGTACGGGACAGCAGGTCGTCGACGATTTCCATCATAGGCAGCGATAACCCGTCCAGGATGTATTGAAGCGGCTCAGCAATATTTTGGTCAAGCGAGTCCTGGATGAGGCGGAAAATCGTCTGATGCTCGGCGCGCTGGAAATCCTTAGTCGAAAGGCGCGGTAAACCGAACTCCTGCATAGCGCGGTCGATGCGATATATCAAGTAAGGATAACGCATCAAGACACCCAAGCAATGTGCTTCCAGCCCGGCGGCGGTTGCCGTCGAAGACACTTGAGGTAGAGAAGCGGGCGCCGACCTGGAAGAGCGCCGTGACGAAGCATATCGCGACCGATCCTTCCGCTGCGGCTGGCGTTCGTCCAGCAGAACGCGTTCATCCACGCGCAGCAGCCTCGCCAGCCGCTGGCGGTAAGTCTCGCGCTCGAAAGGATCGGGAAGATCATTGATCAAGGGAAGCACCTGCCTGGCAATTTCGCTTTTGACCTTGGGGTCATCCAGGTCATGCCCGGCTGCCAGGGTTTCCATCACATGAACCACAATCGGGCGGGCTTCAGAGACCAGGCGCTCCCACTCCAGGGGATCCCGTTGTACCAGTTCGTCAGGGTCCAACCCTTCTGGAAGGGTCACCACCCGAATGTCAGCTTGCAGTCGGGTTTCCTGACTGAGCAAGCCACGAGCATCGAAAACGACTTCAGCCTCTCGATCCATCGCTTGACGGGCAACCTGCAAGCCGCGCAGTGTAGCTTTTGCCCCAGCCGCATCGGGGTCGAGCGCCAGGACAATGCGGTGGGAAAAGCGCTTGAGTAAAAAGAGCTGATTTTCGGTCAAGGCAGTGCCCATCGGAGAAACCACATTGGTGAAACCCGCCTGGTGCAGGGCAATGACATCCATGTAACCTTCAACGATGACGACCTGGTCGCGGGCGCGGATTTCTTTGCGCGCCCGATCCAACCCATATAACAAGCGACCTTTATCAAAGAGCGGAGTTTGCGGAGAGTTCAAGAACTTGGGGACGTCATTGGGGTCCAGAACGCGAGCGCCGAAACCCGCCATTCTGCCACGCTCATCGCGAATGGGAATCATGATGCGGTTGCGAAAGCGATCGTACAGACTGCCAGCTTTGGATGGGTCATCCTCTCCAGCGCGAATTGAAAGCAAGCCGGCGTCGAGCAGTTCCCGGTCTGTATAATTCCTGGACCGAAAGTAAGTATAGAGGGTATCCCATCCAGGGGGAGCATATCCTAAGCCAAAAGCTTCGATAATTTCTGGTTTCAATCCGCGCTGCAACAAGTATTGCAGCGCCGGTTGACCGGCCGGTGTGCCGGTCAGTTGATGGCGGTAGAAAGTGACAGCTTCTTCCAGCAATCCGCGCAGGCGCTCATGTTCTTCAGCGGCAACCTGCTCTGCAGGTGTTGGCGGTTTGAGCTGAACGCCAGCCCGCTCCGCCAGGCGATGGAGGGCTTCGGTGAAATCACAGTTTTCCTTTTTCATAACGAAGCGGAAGATGTCGCCGCCTTCATTGCATTGACCAAAACAACGCCAGGTGCCCGTCTCGGGAAAAACGACAAAAGAGGGAGTGCGCGTGTTGGCGTGAAAGGGACAAAAACCAGTGTAGTTCTTGCCCGAACGCCGCAATTGCACCGACTCGGATACCAGGTCGATGATATCGATGCGCGCCTTGATCTCATCTATTGACGACATATTCTGCCTGCCATGGTGGTTAAATTATACTCAAGAAGGCTGCCAGCCATGATGCAATTATTCCCCATAACGTAAAAGAATAAAGCACCCTTGACAAAATTTCAAATAACAGTAGAATTATTTCGATGATTATCTAATTAAATAGACATGAACACTAAAAATCAAGCGACTCCCTTGGCATTCTTTAAAGCCCTGGCAGATGGCAATCGGCTGAAAATTATCGGGCTGCTGAGCCAGCAGGAATACACCGTCGAACAACTGGCTGCTATCCTGAACCTGCAACCCTCGACGGTATCGCACCACCTGTCAAGGTTAGCCAGAGCTGGTTTAGTCAGCGCGCGGGCTGAGAGCTATTACAACCTGTACCGGTTGGAAAAGAGCGCGTGGAACGCGATGGCTCAGCAGCTACTCAACCCGGCGGCATTAGCCGCTGTGGAAGCAGACACTTCTGCCTACGACCATAAAGTCTTGCACGATTATCTCCTGCCAGACGGGCGTTTGAAGACTATCCCTGCCCAACGCAAGAAGCTCGGGGTGATCTTACGACATCTGTGTTCATTTTTCGAACCAGGAAAACGCTACTCCGAGCAGGAAGTCAACCAGATTCTGCGCCGGTTTCACCCGGATACTGCCAGCCTGCGGCGTGAAATGGTGGGATACCATTTCCTGCAGCGTGAGAAGGGAATGTACTGGCGCATAGACCAAACGTCAACGAATGAGGATTCACAGGAGTAAAGCCATGAACCCGGCACAAAATGATGAAGTCATGAACTTTTTCAAGACCTTTACCCAGGCAGACCGGTTGAAAATTGCTGGTTTATTGGGACTCGAAGCGATGACGCTCGATGAAATTGCCGAACAATTGAAGCTGCGAGCAGCGGCGGCTTCCAGCCACTTGAGCTACCTGGAAAATTTAGGTTATGTCCAGCGCGAAGGGAACAGGTATCGGCTGAACGTCAGAATGTTAGAAGACCTGGCGAAGCGCGTCCTGGCAGGTCAGCGCCCTAAAGTTAACGCCGATGAACTGATCAGTGAAACTGAACCAGGTTCTGTTGATTATGAGCACAAAGTGCTGAGCGATTTCCTGTTGCCAGATGGACGCTTGAAAAGCCTCCCCGCGCAGCAAAAGAAATTGATCGTGATCTTGAGCTATGTGGCGCGCAGCTTCGAGTCGGGCGCCCGCTACCCAGAAAAAGAGGTCAATGAGCGGCTGAGCCGCTTCTATAAAGATACTGCTTCGCTAAGGCGTTACCTGGTTGACTTCCAATTGCTCCAGCGCGAAAAGGGAATCTATTGGAAGCCTGACCCAGCAGATGTCAACGCCGAGAGTTGATCTGCAGGCGCCTGCCGCCTGCCAGCAGTCCTTGCAGCGGCTGCGCCTCCAGCGCCATGACCCGGCTGTTGGCAAAAAAGGAAAAGTCGAAATTGGTAGGGTCGCCAGCCTTTTTGCCGGGGATGGGCATCAGGCGAGCTGTCAACGGTTTATCCAGGCGCAACGCCAGGGCAGCCACGTCGAGCAGCACAGCTTGCAAGGCTTCCTCGCTGGTATCGCCTGGCAGCGGGACCGTATCGATGCCGGCGCCGCACACCGCAGAGTAGAGCAATAAATCCTTGACCGTAAGGGCGCCTTCGGCAGCGCGCCTCGCCAGGACGGCATCCTCCAGCACCGGCAGAAACAACCCATTGAATCCCACGCGCCCAAAGCGCGCCTGGTCAAGAACGCTGGCAGTCATGGCGGCGGCTGCCAGGGAACCATGTAATCCGACTGCCGGCACACCAAGCGCTTCCAGCGCCGTCCCTAACGAAGCAGAGCGCTCAGGAAACGGCGCCAGAGAAAAATCCAGACCCTTATCTATGAACCCGAATTGCGCCTGCAAGCTTCGTCCGATCGAACTCAAGCGCTGCGCATGAGCTTCTACGTGCTGTTGCAACTGAAGGCAGGCATCTTCTAAAGTTTGCGCTATCGAAAACGCATTGACCGCCAGCGCTGCCGCCTCCAGCGCCAGGGCAAAAGATGGCTCTTCGCCCTGGTGATAAGCTGCCGGAAAGAAAGGCGAACCTGGCGGGACGTTCGCCAGGGCGGCAAAACGCAAGTTGGCGAACCCATCCGGTAAAAGACGGGCAGCGCGGTGAATCACCTGCGCACACCCCCGCACAGCCTCCAGCGAGATGGAACCATCATCGTTCGTCATCGACCCCGATAAAAACACCGAATTGGTCGCGGCAAACACATCTGGAATCAGATAATAATCGCGCACCCTGCCGGGCAATGCAGGTCCAATGGAAATATACTCAAAACCTGCGGCAACGGCAGCCGATTCTATTTGCTTTGCCAGGAGGACCAATTTTTCTGGGTCAGAAGCCTCCACCAGTCCCGGAAAAGGCACCGTCGCCAGCCGGACAGTTTGAACCTCATAGCCTGCGGCAGTGTAAGCCTGTCGGGCGCTCTGGACGAATTGACCTGCCTGCGCCATCCTCGCCTGGTTCAAAGGCGAACCAGGATGGAGAAACACTGTAACGGATCGAATTTTCATAAGGACCTTTGTCTGACCACTTCAAACATCAAGATTGCTGCCGCCACCCCGGCATTCAAAGACTCAAAACCGCCCGGCATTGGAATATGAACCAGTTCATCCGCTAACCGGCGCGCTTGTTCCCCAGCGCCCTCTGCCTCGCTGCCGATCAGCAGGGCAACAGGCTGGCAAAAGTTCACCCGGTGATAGGCAACGCCGCGTTGGACATCCGCCAGGTAAACGCTCAGCGCAACGCCGCCAGGAGGCTTGACCAGCCTGCCAAGCTGCTCCCAATCCATAGCGGCGACAGGCAAGCGAAAATGGGCGCCCATCGCGGCTCGGACGACTTTAGGCGCAAACGGATCGGCGCAACCAGGCGTCAGCAAAACTGCCTGAACGCCCGCCGCAGCCGCCGTGCGCAGGATGGTACCCATGTTGCCGGGATCTCGCAGTGCATCCAAAATCAGTACGAAATCGAGGCGCTCAGGAAGCAGCAAAGGCTTTTGCGGCACCACCGCCAGTAATCCCTGGGGCGTTTGGGTATCGCTGACAGATTTCATTACCTGAGGGGTCGCCATTTCAAGGACAGCGCCAGCGCCTTGACAGATGGCAAGCAATTCTCGACCACGCTGGCTGAGGTCCTCCGTGTAGAAAAGCTCACGCGGATACCAGCCCGCCTGGCAGGCTTCCTCGATCAAACGCAGCCCCTCGATGACAAACGCGCCGGCTTCACGGCGGGCTGATGCTTGTTCGAGCAGCTTTCTGACCGCCTGGATGCGAGGATTACGAGCAGAGGTGATCATCCCTCTGATTGTAACATGTGAAAGAAACGCAAACAGGCGTTTACGAGTGAATCGCAAACGCCCAGCAATAAGAAAAAGGAGAATTAGCCGATCGCTTTTTGGACGACAGCCGCAAAAGCCTGGGGATCGTGCACAGCCAGGTCAGCCAGCATCTTCCGGTTAAGCAGGATGTGCAAGGTTTTCATACCATGCACCAGCCGGCTGTAGGTTGTGCCATTCAAACGGGCAGCCGCGTTGATACGGGCGATCCAAAGTTTACGCAGGTCGCGCCGGCGTACGCGGCGATCGCGGTAAGCATACCAAAGACTTTTGAGCAAAGCCTCATTGGCGCGCCGGAAGAGACGATGGCGGGTGCCAAATTGCCCCTTGGTGAGCTTGAGGACTTTCTTATGGTGCTGGCGACGGGTGGCGCCAGTCTTGACACGAGGCATAGATCACTCTCCTGCGAACCCCTGGGCGCCGATAGATTAACCTACCTGTTGCGAACGCCCAGCAGCCGCAAACACTAATTGGAATTCAGGATAAAAACGGATGAGACAGGCTCATCTTCACAGCAGGCGACTCGATCAGCTTATGACACATCATCTGCTTTCGGGTAACGCCCTTCGATACAGGTCAGCTCGTTTTCTTCATGTAAGGAGCCAGGCGTTGGACGCGCTTGACGATACCCCGCCCCTGCACAGGCACCATTTCCATAAATAACTGCTTGGTGCGCTTGGGGGTGCGGCGGCGCAGGTGTCCTTTGCCAGCCCGGGTGCGAACAACCATGCCGGTTCCGGTGACGCGGAACCGCTTCGATGTCGCTTTATGGGTCTTGAGCTTAAACTTCCCTACTTTTTGTTTACGCGGCACAGTTAATCTCCTTTCACACAAAATTCCGCGGCTACCTGACAACCCAACCGCGGAGGGTACAATCATTTAGGTTGAAGCAGAAACCAGGAAGGGCTTTACTTCTTTTTCCCCTTGGAAGGCGTCAGCACCATCAAAACGCTTCGTCCTTCCATGGCAGGGGGCACTTCCACCTCGGCAATATCGCCTAATTCCTCTGCAACTTCCTTCAAATCTTGCAGCGCCAGGTCAACGTAATCTATTTCACGCCCGCGAAACCGAATGCGAACTTTGACCTTATTGCCCTCCTGCAGCCAGCGGCGGGCGTCGCGTACCTTGAAACCGCGATGGTGCTCGTTCGTCTTCGGGCGGAGACGAATCTCCTTGACGTCGATCTTGGTTTGCGCTTTCCGCGCCTCTCGCTCCTTCTTGGTCTTCTCGTACAGGAACTTGCCAAAATTCATCACCCGGCAAACCGGCGGATCTGCATTGGCAGCCACTTCGACTAAGTCGAGCTCCGCCTCACGGGCGATGCGCATGGCATCTTGAATAGATACTATCCCGAGATTTTCTCCGTTTGGTCCGATCAAACGGACCTCTTTCACACGAATATCTTGATTGACGCGGTAACCTGACGCGCTGATACGTTCTCTCCTTCTTTACTTAAACAACGATTAGAGGGCATTTAGCCTTTAGCGTGCCCGATAATACCACAGGAAGGGATAAATCGTCAATCAAAACGCGGTTAAAATTATTCCAACGACCCTCTTGAATATGATATGATGTATCAACTTCATATTCATACAGGAGCTTCTTGTGGAAAATCCCCCCACACCGGAAAATCATAAAGAGACCAAGCCGGCATTGACCATCCACGTCTATTCCTGGGCGACGCCTATCCTGGGATTGATCATGTTGATCATCGGGCTGGTGGCGGGCTTTTTGGGACGGCCGTTGATCAACCAAACCGCCATCACGCCGACCGCCAATCCCGGCGCCTCTGCCACAGATAACTCGCCGACCAGCGATAGACAACCAGAACTCAAGAGCTTGATTATCGAACAAACGCGGCATTTTATCGGCGACGACGCCGCGCCAATCACCATCATCGAGTTCAGTGACTTTCAATGCCCTTATTGCAGCCGGTATTTCGTCAACGTCTGGCCTCAGATCAACGAGCAGTATATCAAGACCGGCAAGGTCCGTTTTGGGTATATGCACTTTGCCTTTTTGAGCCAGGAATCTTTTTGGGCGGCAGAAGCCAGTGAATGCGCCGGCGACCAGGGCAAATTTTGGGAATATCATGATGTCTTGTTCGCCAGCCAGGTTGGCGAAAACCGAGTTGATTTGAATAAGGATAATTTGAAGGAATTCGCTGCCGACCTGAATTTAGACCGCAAGCGTTTCGATGCCTGCCTGGATGAAGGAAAATACACCAGCCTGATTCAACAACAAACCCGCTTCCTTCAAACCCTGGGGGTGAGCAGCACCCCCAGCTTTATCATCAATAACCAGCCCCTCATTGGCGCTCAGCCCTTCGAAGCCTTCCAACAGGTCATCGAAGCAGAACTGAAGAGCGAGCCATAAACGCCTCAGGTATCCAGCCGATAACCAACGCCCCGGATTGTCTTCAAGTAGACTGGCTGGCGTGGATTCTCTTCCAGCGCCTGGCGCAGCCAACTGATGTGGACATCAAGTGTGCGGGTATCGCCTGTATATTCGGTGTTCCAGACTTCACGAAATAGCTTTTCACGCTCAACGACTTCGCCGGCATGCGTCATCAGGATGCGAAGCAGGTGAACCAAGCGAGGCGTCAAACGCGATTCCCTGCCCAGGCAGCGGACCTTTTTGCGTTCCAGGTCGAGGCGGATATGCCCCACATGGAGCAAATTCGCCTCATCCCCTGGCAGCAACGGGGAAATACGATTGAGCAATTTTCGCACTGTAAAGGGCATTTGCAGAACGACATTGGCACACACCTCGCCAGACAACGGCTGCCCGGCTTCCAGAATCAAAACGACAGGCAAAGATGGCATGCTTTGTTTCAAGTCATGGCAGATGCGTTTGCCAGAGGTGCGTAATGAAGGCGCATTGATTACTGCCAGGTCCGGGTCAAAATGTCGTAGACATTCGAGCGCAGCGCCGCCTGTAGGCACCGTTTCGACGATGAAATCTTTGTTACGGAGCGCAGCGACAAAAGACGGGCTGTTTGCCCGTTTTCCCTGGACCCAAAGTATCCTGGCTTTCATATGCTTTAATCCTGTTTCTGCATTCCGCTGGAAATCTGAAGCGTAGGTTCGGGTATTATACCTGAATCTTAAAAAATGGCAATGAGACAAATGGGTGATTTTCTTTAACATTCCCATCGCTCAACGCGTATATAATATCCCTGCCTGGTTGCAGCCCTGCCCTGCCCATGTTAGAATACATTCGTCATCTGAAAGACAGCCTGTCAATCCAGGTGATTGTTTTCGAGCGGTAAACATGTGTTTGGAGGCGCCTTATGTTAGACATGGTGGAAGTGATGATCAGCAGCATACGCGTCAGCTTGATGTCGCAACAGCGCATCGTGATTCTGCGCGAACTCAAGGCTGAACGCTATCTGGCAATTTGGATTGGTCCTTATGAAGCTGAGGCAATCACCATGGCTCTTCAAGAGGTTGAGGTTGAAAGACCACTGACCTGGGATTTACTCCGCAATGTCTTCAATGTGATGAACGCGCGCATCTTGCGAGTGGAAGTGGTAGCGTTGCGCGACAACACCTTCTTTGGCAATATCGTAGCAGAGATAGATGGCAGGATTCTGAACATCGATTCTCGCCCCTCAGATGCGTTGGCGCTGGCAGTGCGCGCCCACGTGCCGATCTTCGTCGCCAGAAAGGTGATCGAAGAAGCCGGCATCGTGCCCGAAGAGGATATCAAAGAAAAGAGCGAGAGCCAGCCCGCCGCAAAACCCGAACCCGCATCCAGTGGAGAAGTTGACCAGGACCGCCTGTCGATCTTCGAAGATTTCCTGGAGAAACTGGACCTGAACGACATCGACAAGAAAGAAGACAGCGAAGACGACGATAAGGATTGATGGATATCAATGCCGTCCCCTTCGAAGAAAGCCTGCCCGCCTCTCCCCAGGTTGTACCTCACAGCCGTGAAGCGGAAGAAGCGGTTCTTGGCGCGGTCTTGATCAACCCAGACGCCTACTACGATGTCGCCCAGTTCTTGAGAGCGAGTGACTTTTACGTTCACCGCCACCAATGGATCTGGGAAGCCTTTACCCGTCTACACGAACGGCGAATGCCAATCGACTTTCTCACCGTCACCGAGGAACTAGAGCAACAGGGGCAGCTTAGTGAAGCGGGAGGACCGGCTTACCTGACGGCGCTGATCAGCAATGTGCCCACTTCGCTGCACGCAGAGGCATACGGGCGTATCGTCGAACAGTTGGCTGTTCGGCGCAAGATGCTGGAAGCGGCGAACCAGATTGTCAAGCTCGCTTATCAGCAGGAACTGTCGATTGACTCGGTGATGGATGAAGCCGAGAAGGCAATCTTTGGCGTCAGCGAACGGCGCATCACCCGCGACTTGCAGCCCATCCAGCAGGTGCTCAGTGAATATTATGACCGCATCGACTTGATTTCCCGGCGCGGCGAGGAATTTTTTGGCGTTCCAACCGGCTTTACCGACCTCGATAAACTGTTGGGCGGATTGCAGCCTTCGGATTTCATCATCATCGCCGGACGCCCGGGGACGGGCAAGACCGCCTTCATGCTCTCGGCAGCTAAAAATGCCGCTCAAACGCACAAAAAGCACGTTGCCGTTTTTTCCCTGGAAATGTCCAATGAACAACTGGTACAGCGGCTGATCTCGCAGGAAACAGGCATCGACTCGCACCGCCTGCGAACGGGGAAACTGACCGAGGACGAATGGCCAATTTTTACTCACGCCATCGAAGTGCTCAGCGGAACGCGCATCTTCCTGGATGACACGCCCAGCTTAACACCGCTGCAGCTACGCGCCAAATGCCGCCGGCTCCACCTGGAATTTGGCTTAGACTTGATCTTGGTGGACTATCTGCAATTGATGTCCAGCGGCACTCGAGCGGAAAATCGGGTGCAGGAAGTTTCCTTTATATCGAGGAATATGAAAATCCTGGCGCGGGAGCTGAACGTTCCCGTGCTGGCTGCAGCGCAGCTCTCGCGCGCCATCGAGCAGCGCGCCGATAAAGAACCGCAGCTCTCAGACTTGCGCGAGTCGGGCAGCCTGGAGCAGGATGCCGATGTGGTCATGTTCATTCACCGCCCGGAGCTTTACGAAAAAGACACGCTAAAACAACACCTGGCGCAGATCAAGGTTGCCAAGCACCGCAACGGACCCGTGGGTATGATAGAGCTGGTCTTCCGCGACAACCTGGCAAAATTCGAGAATGCCGCCACCCGCCGCGTTGACCTGGCTTCTATTTGAAGGCAAAAGGCATGGCTGAATTTACAGGATTTCCACCCGGCAAGGTCCACCTGACGCCTGTCCCAGCGCAATTTTTCTCAGAGCTGCTCCCTGAAATCGATCACCTGGGTGAACTCAAAGTTGTGCTTTACGCCTTCTGGCGGCTCGACCGGCAGGAAGGACCATTCCGCTACCTGCGCAGCAAGGATTTCCTGAATGACGAACGCTTTATGACAGGGTTATGCAAGCACCCCTCGGAGCGCGCGGCAGCCCTGGATGAGGCATTGGAACGCGCCGTTTTGAGAGGCGTTTTCTTGAAAGTCAGCCTGAAAGGCGAAAGTGGACAAGAAACGCTCTACTTTCTGAACTCGCCCAAAGGCAGGGCGGCTGTCCAAGCCATCCAGAGCGGCGAGTGGAAGCCGCTGGACAAAGACCAGACTGAGTTCCAATTGGATATGGAACGTCCCAACATCTATCGGCTCTACGAAGAACATTTTGGACCTTTGACCCCCATGATTGCCGAAACCTTGCGCGATGCCGAGGAACTCTACCCTGCCGATTGGATCGAAGATGCGATCAGAATTGCTGTCGAGAATAACATCCGGCGCTGGCGCTATGTCGATGCCATCCTGAAGAACTGGAAGGAAAACGGACGATATGAGCAAGATCGAGGAGACGCTGAAAAAGATCGCCGCCGATTCATCGAAGGCGAATACAGCGATTACATCGAACACTGAGGCGCAGCCGACCCCGGAGCCAGATAGCAACCTGGGAGACCCCAACTGCCCAGAATGCCATGGGCTGGGATACATCAGGCTCGATGTTCCGGTTGGACACCCTGAGTTTGGTCGCCTGCACATCTGCATCTGCCGCCAGGGACAGGTGAGCCAGCAAATCAGGCAGCGCCTGTTTGCCATGTCCAATCTGAACAACTTGAGTCACCTGACCTTCGATAATTTCAAACCGCGCGGGCATGTCGGTTTAAGCCCTCATAAGGCGGACACGCTCGAAATGGCGTATAACCAGGCGCGTCAGTTCGCCAAATCCTTGAATGGATGGCTGCTGCTCCAGGGCGGCTACGGCTGTGGAAAAACCCACCTGGCAGCCGCCATCGCCAACTTTGCGGTTAGCCTTGGCGTCCCCACCCTGTTCATCACCGTGCCAGATTTACTGGATGCGTTGCGATTTTCCTGGGACAGTGCAGAAACCACATTCGAAGAAAGGTTCAACGAGATCCGCCAGGCGCCGCTGCTGGTATTGGACGATTTTGGCACCCAAAACACCACCGAGTGGGCGTGTGAAAAGCTGTTCCAGATCATCAACTACCGCTACATCAACCAGCTACCGCTGGTTGTCACCACCAATCTGCTTCTCGATGAGATCGATGCCCGCATCCGTTCCCGTCTGCAGGACCCGCAACTGGTGACCAGGGTGAAAATCCTGGCGCCCGATTATCGTGATCCCACGCGGGATATCGAACTGGACGTGCTGCACGAACTGACCTTTGCCCGCTTCGACCTGCGCAAAGGCGAAGGGCTGCCTGCGGATGAACTCCAGAGCTTAGAAAAAGCCTTCGCGGCAGCCAAACAATTCGCTGCTCATCCAAATGGCTGGATTGTTTTCATGGGACCTTCGGGGTGCGGTAAAACGCACCTGGCAGCCGCCATCGCCAACTATCAGATTGAGATGGGCTATGAGGTGCATTACACTACCGTTTCGGACCTTCTCGATTACCTGCGCGCCTCTTTCAGCCCCGATAGCTCAGTCAGTCTGGGCAAACGCTTTCAGCAACTGAAGGACGCCCCCCTGCTGATTTTGGACGAGCTGGGCACGCAATACATGACCCCCTGGGCGCTGGAAAAGCTGCGGCAATTATTCAATCACCGCTACAATTATAAACTGCCCACCGTCATCACCACGATGAACAGGTTGGAAGAGATCGATGAATACCTGCGCACGCGCCTGCTGGACCCCCGCTTATGCACAATCTACGCAATCATGGCGCCAAGGTACGGCGGCGCCGTCAAGACGGGGAAAGCCAGGCAGCGCCGTTTACGCTAAGCAAGCCTCATTTCAACATGGGCATCTTGAGCCCATGCCGCCGGGCAGCAGCGATCGCCTGGGGGTAGCCGGCGTCAGCGTGACGGACGATGCCCATGCCCGGATCGGTGGTCAGGACGCGTTCCAGGCGGCGCGCAGCGGCAGGGGTGCCATCGGCGACGATCACCTGCCCGGCATGCTGACTGTAGCCGATGCCAACGCCGCCCCCGTGATGGAATGAAACCCAGGTCGCCCCGCCCACCGCATTGATCAGCGCGTTGAGAATTGCCCAATCGCTGACCGCATCCGTGCCATCCAGCATCCCTTCGGTTTCACGATTTGGGCTGGCAACCGAACCGGCATCCAGGTGGTCGCGCCCGATGACGATCGGCGCCCGGACAACGCCCTCCGCCACCAGTTTATTGAGGGTCAGCCCGGCAAGAGCGCGCTCGCCATAACCCAACCAGCAAATGCGGGCAGGCAAACCCTGGAACGGTATCTTTTGGCGAGCCATGCGCAGCCAGCGTTGCAAGTGTTCGTCCTGCGGGAACAACGCCATTATGGCTTCATCTGTGCGATAGATATCTTCCGGGTCGCCGGAGAGCGCCACCCAACGAAAAGGACCCTTGCCCTCGCAAAACAGGGGGCGGATATACGCAGGGACAAAACCAGGGAAATCAAAGGCATTCTTAACGCCGTGATCAAATGCCCGCTGCCGCAAGTTATTGCCATAATCGAAGACCTCAGCGCCGCGCCGCTTGAATTCCAGCATCGCTTCGACGTGACGCGCCATTGAAGCCATGGCGCGCTGGGCATAGGTTTGTGAATCGGATTGGCGCAACACGTCGGCTTCCTGCACATCCAACCCGCTTGGGATATACATCAGAACATCATGAGCCGGTGTTTGATCGGTGACCACATCAGGCGTCACGCCGCGCAAAGCCAGTTCAGGGTAAATATCTGCAGCGTTGCCAATCAAACCGATAGAACGCGGCTGCTCCTTTTGGAGCGCTTCTTCGACGAGGGTCATGGCTTCTTCGAGGGTATCGACGACCAGATCCACATAGCCAATCTCCAGGCGGCGCTGGGCGCGCGCCGGGTCGACTTCGACAATCAAGCCAACGCCGCCATTCATCGTGATCGCCAGGGGCTGCGCACCGCCCATACCGCCCAAGCCGGCAGTAAGGACGAATTTACCTTGCAGCGAGTTCCAGCCGCGTTGCCGCGCCAGAGACCCCAGGGTTTCATAAGTGCCTTGCAGGATGCCCTGGGTGCCAATGTAAATCCAAGAGCCAGCGGTCATCTGCCCAAACATCATCAAGCCCCTGGCAACCAGGCTGTCGAAATGTTCCTGGGTTGCCCAATGCGGCACCAGGTTTGAGTTTGCAATCAACACACGGGGCGCATCAGGATGCGTCTTGAAGACAACCACCGGCTTACCCGATTGAACCAGCAGTGTTTCATCATCCTCAAGCTCGCGCAACGTTGCCAGAATGGCATCAAAGGCTTCCCAAGAACGTGCAGCCTGTCCGCGCCCGCCATAAACGACCAGATCCTGTGGGCGTTCGGCGACCTCAGGATCGAGGTTATTCTGCAGCATGCGGTATGCAGCCTCGGTAAGCCAACTTTTGCAATTGAGCTGCGTGCCTCGCGGAGCACGCACCACCCGCGGTTCAGACATTACACACGCCTCCTGCTAAAAAACAGGCGGTGTCGCCGCCTGTTTGCTAATATGGTGTCCGTCAGCCTTCGCCCAAAGCAGGGGGATCAGGCACCGAGGTGATATAGACCATGCGCTGATCAAATCCCGAGACCCGCCCCATGCGGCGCAAGGTTTCCAACTCACTATCCTGAACGGGATGGCTGTAATCCGCTTCCTTGAATGGGATGAACTCCCCGCGCACCAGGTCCACCCCGCGCCCGTCTCCCCAATCGAGCAAGATCGACCCATTTTTTATCACAAAGACCAGCGAGCGGCTGACCGCCATCCCTTCGGGCATATCCTGGATTTTTCCTTTCAGGCATCAATTGCCTTGTCGTGGAAATTATACACCAGAACAACTTTATTGGTTTAATTCTTAGACTTACTTGACTGTGTGAATGAAGCAAAAGTTGTGCTATCCAGGCGGCTGACCAGCTCAGACTGAGCATCGCACCAAACCGGCTTCATCGGACAGTCATCCCCAAAAGAACAAGCGCCGTTATCAGCCACACACTCATTAAGCAGGATGGGACCATCAATGGCTTCTACCACATCCAGCAGGGAAATTTCTTCGGGAGGTCTTGCCAACGAAACGCCGCCGCGAGCGCCGCGCGAAGTCTGCAGTAAACCAGCCACCGAGAGTTGCGAAACGATCTTAGCCAGGAAGGAAGGTGGTATTTGCTTTTCCTGGGCGATCTGACTGGTGGATGCGCGGCGATCAGGACCTAATTGCGCCAGGTAAATCATCGCACGCACAGCATAATCGGCTTGTCGAGTTATTTGCATACGAAACTCCGTTTTCGAGTGATAAAGATAAAATTTGTCTGTATTATTTTAGAGTGAAATTGACCAAATAGCAAGTGACAGAGGTCACAGCGTAGAGATGACGGTTATCAACAAATTAAAGCCAGCAGGATAGCCTGTAAACCAGAGAAATCAAGGGCGGTAAGGCTAACGGAAACGAAAAGGAGGGACAAGAATAATGTGATAAGATTATCAGCACATTTAAACACCACGAAGAGGTCAGGTATGAAACAGATTTGCGTCATTGGCGTTGGCTATGTTGGATTGGTCACTGCGGCTTGTTTTGCCGACCTGGGCAACCGGGTCATCGCCCTGGATATCAACCAGGCAAAGATCGAAGGATTGAAGCGCGGCGTCATGCCCATCTACGAACCCGGTCTGCAGGAAATTGTGACCCGGAACGTAAACTCTGGACGGCTCAACTTCACCATATCTTATCCTGAGGCGCTGCAGGGAACAGAATTTGCCTTCATCGCAGTGGGAACACCTTCCGGCGTCGATGGCGAAGCCGACTTACAATACGTTGAAGCTTCAGCGCGGGCAATAGCCGAGAACATGACCGGACCGTTGATCATCATCAATAAATCCACCGTGCCTGTTGGAACCGGCGACTGGGTGGCAGATATTGTCCGGCGCAACCAGCGCGAACCTATCCCCTTTTCGGTGGTTTCTTGTCCCGAATTTTTGCGGGAAGGTTCTGCTATCGCCGATTTCATGCAGCCACATCGCACCGTGCTTGGCTCGCTAGACCGGGAAGCTGCCGAAAAGGTGGCGCAGCTTCATCTGCCGCTGCGCGCCCCCATCGTGATCACAGACCTGCGCACTGCGGAGATGATCAAGTACGCCTCGAACGCTTTCCTGGCAACCAAAATCTCTTTTATCAATGAAATTGCCAACATCTGCGAAGCGCTGGGCGCAGACGTCAAAGAGGTGGCAGTGGGCATGGGATATGATCAGCGCATTGGACGGCACTTCCTGGATGCTGGCATCGGTTACGGCGGCTCATGTTTTCCCAAGGATGTGCAGGCATTGGCATACATGGCTGCCGAAAAAGGTCGCCATCCGCAATTGTTGCACGCCGTCATGGAAATCAACAACGATCGGCGCGGCATGGCGGTTCGGCGGCTGAAAGAAATGCTGGGCAGCCTGCAGGGTAAAGTGATTGGGCTTTTGGGGCTTTCATTCAAGCCCAACACCGATGACATGCGCGATGCCCCCTCGCTGACCATCGCCAACCGGTTAATTGCCAGCGGCGCCACCGTGCGCGCCTATGATCCTGTTGCAATGGAAATCGCTGCGCCAATGATGCCGGCGGTGACTATGGCGCCTGATCCCTATACATTGGCGGAAGGCTGCGACGCGCTGATGGTCGTGACTGAGTGGAATGAGTTCAAACAGCTTGACCTGGAACGCATCCACAAAGTGATGCGACAGCCTTATCTTTTCGATGGCAGGAATATCTACGATCCAGAGCAAATGAAGAAGCTGGGCTTCTATTATCGCGGTGTCGGCAGAGGTTATTAGTCCGCAAAAATGCCCGATCGCTTTCCAGAAATCTGCGATTACGAAGGCTCAGATTACCAAAAATCCTTTTGGGATGCTGGCGGACGCGCCTATGAAGACGGCGCCGAAGCCATTGCGCTCCGCCGGCTGCTGCCAGCAAGCGGCAAGCTGCTGCTCGAAGTGGGCGCCGGCGCAGGGCGCAACACCCCGCGCTATCACGGCTTCGAACGTGTCGTGCTGCTGGATTACTCGCTGACCCAACTGCAACAGGCGCAAAGCCGGCTGGGGAAGAAAGAGCGTTACCTTTACGTAGCAGGCGACGTCTATCACCTGCCATTTACAGCGGGGGTATTCGACGCGGCGACGATGATTCGCGTGCTTCATCATATTGTGGAGGTTCCGCTGGCAATGGCTGAGATCCGGCGCGTCTGCCAGCCTGGGGCAATTTTCATCCTGGAATTTGCCAATAAACAAAACCTGAAAGCCATCTTGCGCTACTGGCTACGCCGCCAGACCTGGAATCCATTCAGCCTGGAGCCGTTCGAATTTGCCCGTTTGAATTTTGACTTTCATCCCCGCGCCGTGCGCGGCTGGCTGGCGGAAAGCGGATTCGAACTCGAGCGGCAATTGACCGTTTCACACTTCCGCATCGGCTTGCTGAAACGCCTGGCGCCAACCCGCCTGCTGGTGGCTGCCGACGCAGTAGCGCAATTGACCGGCAACTGGTGGCAGCTAACCCCCAGCGTGTTTACGCGCAGCCGGGCAGTCGGTGAAACGCCGTTCGCCGCGCCGGGAGCTTTTTTTCAATGCCCGGCATGCCGCGGTCCAATCCTTGAGAATCATCCCACCGCGCTGCGCTGTTCTGGCTGTGGCAGAGATTGGCAAATCCGTGATGGCATTTACGATTTTCGGCTCGCAACCTGAAACGCGGGTTCAGACCTTCTCTACGACCCAGAAATGAGATAATCCGAACACTTTGAGGGGGGTCCTTTCCAGGAAATGCAAGAAGCGGCGCAGCGCCCTGCCCAGCCGAGGGAAACGGGCGATGATATTGTCATAAGCGCCAAAGATGATGGTGCGTTGAACGATTCTCACCGGCAGCCCTTCGAATAGCTTTTCCAGGTCTCTGCGCGTGTAAACCCGTACGTGCGGCGCAAGCCGGTCGCGCCAGCGGCGCGGCAGGTAATTCACCAGCGGGATATTACCGAAGCGATAAGCGCCTTTCACATAAATGCCATGCGTTTCAAAGGGATAGCCGCGGTTGGGCACAAAGAGGGCAATCCGCCCGCCCGAACGCAGGACGCTGACCATGGCTTCGACCGCCTGGCGGTCATCCTGCACATGTTCCAGCACTTCGTGGCTGAGGATGAAATCAAAAGTAGCGGCGGCAAAAGGGAGGCGCTCACCCGCTGCACAAAGAACCAATGGAGAACGTTGACGGGCTTGCAGGGCGCGCTCGAAATCATACTCCAAACCGATTATCTGGCTGGCACGTTCTCCAAGCCGCTGCAGGTACACCCCCACCCCACAGCCGTTTTCCAGCAGCCTGCCGAATAAGCGATCTCCCGCAGCCTGCAAGATCATATTCAAGCGGCGTTCCTGTCCAGCGCGCCACACGTACGAGGGTTCTCCACATTGGGCAGCTTTTGCCAGGTCGCGATCAGCGAACGATCTCATGTGAAAGTCCACTCGCGCTTGAAGCCAAACCCCAGGCGGTTGTTGACCAGCCGGATCCAGACAGGCGTCAGGACATACAGCTCGCTTTTATCCACCGCCTTGAGAAAAGCTGATACAAATGGAAATTTTTGCTGATACAGCTCCCAGGCGGCTTGCCATTCGGGCTGGCTCTTGGGAATGCGCCGAACCAAACCGCGCAACTGCAAACCGCGAATATCCTGCCAGGACTGGGTCTCAGGGTAGATGGCTGCCGAGGCAATGCCAAGCGCCGCAATGTCCTGCCCATGACGTGAATCTGACTCCGAGAAAAAGTACAGCCGGGGAGGGTCGCCGGATTGTTTGGATTGGTAGGCGACGAAATAGACCGGCGCAGCGTGTGGTTCGCCAGCCGGGTTTACCGTACAAAGCGTCATGGTAGAGAGTGAAAAGAGATCAGTATAATGCATGGGTCACTCGTTTTCAGGCGGCTCTTTCCATTTGTGAAACAAATCATTTTCGATGCCCATCCGCGCCAGGATTCTCCCTGCCAGGTTGGTTACCATCTCATCCACTGTTTGAGGGCGGGCATAAAATGCCGGCATCGGAGGGAAAATCACCGCGCCGGCTTCGGCTGCCAGCGTCATCAGCCGCAAGTGACCGCGATGGAGCGGCGTCTCGCGAAAGACCAGCACCAGCGGTCTGCCTTCTTTCAGGGTCACATCTGCAGCGCGCGAGAGTAAATCAACGGTATAACCGTTAGCAATGGCGGAGAGTGTCTTGACCGAACAGGGGGCGACCACCATGCCCTGAGTTTGAAAAGAACCCGAGGCAATAGATGCTCCGATGTCCTGGTAATTATAGGAAACATCAGCCAGGGCGAGCACATCACTAACCTTCCAGTCCGTCTCCAGCGCTAAGGTTGCACGCGCTGCCGGAGAAAGCACCAGATGAGTCTCGTACGAGAGAGTCCGCAGGATTTCCAGCAGGCGGATACCCAGAATCACGCCAGAAGCGCCAGACATCCCAACAATAAGCCGTTTCTGAGTCTTCCTTGTCAAAAGCTCTCCTTTGAGATCAAACGCCGGATTCCACGGTTTATTTTACGGGTTTTTCAGCCCAATGAATAGCGATTGTACCAAACATCAAGCGGCGAAAACCGATTGCCTGGAAACCAGCAGCCTGCAAACAGGATGCCAGCTCCTCCGCTGACAAGAACGCCTGGGTGGTGCCTGGCAGATAAGTGTAAGCCGGAGCATATCCGCTCAACAATCGACCTAGCAAAGGGATGACCACCCCCAGGTGAAACTTAACGAATGGAGCCAACAACCCCGGCTGAGGACGGGTGGTATCTAAAATGACCACGCGCCCGCCCGGCTTGAGGACGCGCTGCTGCTCTCTGAGGCAAGCCGCCAGGTCTATCACGTTGCGCATCAAGAAACCCGAAACGACGGTATCGAACGAAGATGAAAAGAAGGGCAAATGCAAAGCATCCGCGGCGCACCAATCCAATTGAACGCCAGCCGCTGCAAGCCTGGGACGTGCACGCCTTTGCCCAACGCGCATCATTTCCAGGGTGAAATCTGCCGCAATCACGCGGCAGCCAGGTTGCTGTTTGAGCGCTTCGAAAGCCAGGTCGCCGGTGCCCGTGCCCAGGTCAAGCAGGCGGCTGCCAGCATGAAGCCCGGCGCGCCGGATGACTTCTTTCCGCCAGCGGACATCCTGTCCGGCAGTCATTAATCGATTGAGCAGGTCGTATCTTGCGGCAATGCGCCGGAACATCTGCTGCACATAAGCGGCGCGTTCAGAGGAGGGCGGAAGGTTCATTCCACCGCGCGCTCCGCAGTTAGCGCCGCATCCTCCATCTGAGCCAGGCGTTGACCTTCAGCGACGTTGACGCGGGTGAGCAAAAAGCCTCCAACGATGAAAAAGGCAATGATGGACAGGATGGCAGGACGGCTTGAGCCAAAGGCAGCAACCGTCAGGGCAAAAACCAACGGTCCAAGGATGGCAGAGAATTTTTCCATGACGCCAAACAAGCCAAAGAACTCGCCGCTCTTCGAGGCAGGCGCAATGGTAGAAAACAGGCTGCGGCTGAGCGCCTGGCTGCCGCCTTGAACGGTGGCGACCATCCATGCCAGGCACCAATATTCGATCACCGAGTCCAGGAAAAATCCCCAGATAGAAATCGCAGCATAAACCGCCAACGCCAAAAGGATGCTGCGCTGGGTATCCAGGCGGGCAGCCAGCCGGGTAAAGAACAAAGGACCCAGCAGAAAAGCCAGCAATAAACCCAGCAATTCTACGCCAACGACAGAACCCAAGATCAGCCCCAGGTTACTCTTCCTTTCAGGCGGCAGGACTTCTATCCTGGCAAACGCCATGCGCGTCCTGGATGTGCTGGGGTCGCTTTGGTTGACCAGAGTGAGAGTATGCAGCCCCGCAGAACTGGCGCGGATTTCGAGCAGGCGGTCCACGCGCAAGGAATCGGCATACGCTGAAACCACCAGCGGCTGACCCGTCTCTTCATCCTGGTAGGGCATACCATCCAGATAGACTGCCCATGCGCCAAAATCTGGTCCTGCGCTGTAGGTGATTTTCAAGCGCTGCCCGTTGAAGTAGAAGCTGGCTGAGGCGCCGGGTTCAGTCGTGGTGTAATAGTCACGCGGATATTCACTGCGAATCTTGGCGGGCAGGGGATAAGCTGACCACTCGCCCGTGTAGGCAACCGCCGGATCGGCAGCCAGATATGCGCCCTGACCTGCCGCGCCATCTACCGCAAGGAAACGCTCAGGCAGGACGCCGGTCAGGTTAGCGGGAAGCAGGAACCTGCCGCCAATGCCAAGCAAGGGTAAGGCAACCAGGTTGAACAGCACGAAAGCCACAAAGACAGGTCGCCGCTTCTCAGATGGATTGGGAAGCCGACCAAAGATCAGGCTATAGGGAATGCCCACAAACTGCACCATTAATAATGCCAGAATCAGCTCAGTCGTGGCAAAACCCAGCTCCGCGCCGTAAATCGTCGCAATTTCGATGATCGTTCCAATTCCATCGATATAGATCAAGAACGCAATCACAAACTTGAACAACTCTTTATAGCGCCGGATGTCTCGAAAGGTATCCCGCAAACGCCGCAGGCTGACGCCCAGCACCGTTTCCCCCGGCGCCAGCCGGACGCTGGCAGACGGCGGTTCGGGCACCCAGCGGAACAAAGGAATCGAAAAGACTGCCCACCAGACCGCCACGCTCAGGAAAGAGAGCCTTGCGCCCCAGGTGCCAGGCAAGAAAAAGATCATCGCCACATTCACTGCCAGCAGCAGACCGCCCCCCAGGTAACCCATGGCATAACCGCGGGTCGAGACGACATCCAGGTCCTCAGTCCGCGCGACGTGCGGCAGCAGCGCGTCGTAGAAGACGTTGGCAGCATTGAAGCCAATGCGCCCGAAGATAAAGAGCAGCGAAGCCAACAACCAATCGCCGGTGCTGACCAGAACCAGCAATCCGGTGCCTACCACGCCCATGCCGCAGAATAAGGACAAGAAGCGCTTTTTGCCGCGCATGACATCCGAAACCGTGCCCAAGATGGGCGAGAGGAGGGCAACGAGAAGGGTTGAGACGCTGAGACCGGTGGTCCAGTACGCCGTAGCCGTCGCCGGGCTGGGCAGCGTTGCGCCGGCAACCTGGCTGTAATACACCGGCAGCACTGCCGCCATGATGGTCGTGGCAAACGCCGAGTTTGCCCAATCGTACATTGTCCACGCCCAAATACGGCGTTTGTATTCACGGTTGGAAATGTCCTGCAAGGAAGTCGAAACAACAGCGGTCATGGGCGCGATGTCCTTTCCAGTAGAGAGAAATGATGTTTCGTGCGTGCTCCAAACCCTCGGCAAAGCCAGGAGTAATTCGATTATAGTACAGGAACAGCCGCAGGCAGTGAGATTCAGCTCAAGGAATTGACGTTATTTGGCGGGCGTGCTATCATCACAATTGTATGGGGTTTACCGCTGGTTGAGTGATGTCAACGGTGCGGTTAAATTGTATGCATTGAGGAGTAATCGATGAGTGTTGAATTTATCTTTCGCCTGATCGGCATGGTCGTTTTTGCCATCGCAGGCGTTATCCTGGGAATCAACTGGGCAAGGGCAGTGAACGGGGTGGAGGAAATTTACGGGGTCTTATTGGGCTTGGCTGGAACGCTTTTTGGTTTGATTCTGACCCCTTACTTCACGGTCCGACCGGTGCGCGCCGCCAGGAAAGCGCTGATACATCTCTCGGCGCAATCTCTCACGGCGGGTTTGGTCGGGCTCGTCATCGGACTGGTCATTGCGGCGCTGCTGACTTTTCCATTATCGCTTCTGCCCAGCCCATTTGGACACCTGCTTCCTTTCATCGCTGTGATCATCTTCAGCTACCTGGGGGTTTCGGTGCTGGTCATGCGCCAGCATGATTTGTTCCAGGTGATGCGGTTTATTCCGGGCAGAGCTGCGCCGGCAGAAGAAACCTCAGAAGCTTCGCTCGCGACCCGCCAAATCCTGCTGGATACCAGTGTGATCATCGATGGCAGGATTGCTGACATCGCCCGCACAGGTTTCTTGACCGGCACCCTGTTGATTCCGCGGTTTGTGCTCAACGAGCTGCAATATATCGCCGATTCTCCCGATAACCTGCGCCGGCAGCGCGGCAGGCGCGGCATGGAGGTGCTGTCACAATTACAAAAGGAAAGCACCCTGCCGGTGCGCATTACGGATATCGATGTCGAAGGCGTCCGCGAAGTGGATGACAAGCTGGTGATTCTGGCCCGCCAGCTTCGCTGCCCAATCCTGACCAACGATTACAATCTGAACCGCGTCGCTGATTTGCAAGGAGTAACCGTGCTCAACGTCAACGAGCTGGCTAACTCGGTGAAGATGGTTTTCTTGCCAGGTGAGACGCTGGATGTCACGATCATCCAGGAAGGCAAGGAAGCCGGGCAAGGCGTTGGCTACCTGGATGACGGCACCATGGTTGTGGTTGAAGATGGTATTGATTATCTGAACAAAGAGATCACCGTGGTGGTGACGAAGATATTGCAGACGGCTGCCGGCAGGATGATCTTTGCCCGGCGAGAACGTGAATAAAAACAACCGAAAAGGACAGAAACATGGCTATGCAAATTTATAACACGCTGACACGTCAAAAAATGCCCTTTGAGCCGCTGCAACCCGGCAAGGTCACCATGTACGTGTGCGGACCGACGGTGTACGACAAAGCCCATATCGGTCATGCCATGTCTGCCCTGGTTTTTGATATTATTCGCCGCTACCTGGAATTTCGCGGCTACCAGGTGCATCACGTCATGAACTACACGGATGTGGACGACAAGATCATCCTCCGGGCAGCCGCGCTGGGGCAGGAACCGATCAAACTGGCTGAAACTTACATCAATGAATATCATAAGCACCTGTCTGACCTCAATATCCTGCCGGCGACGGTCTATCCACGCGCCACCCAGGAAATTTCGCAAATCATCCAGATGATTCAGCAGCTTATTGACAAGGGTTTCGCCTACCAGGTCAACGGTGACGTCTATTTTCGGGTCTCGCGCGATACTGACTATGGAAAGCTCTCAGGTCGCAAGCTGGAAGATATGCAGGCAGGCGCCCGAATCGACATTGATGAGCGCAAAGAGCATCCCATGGACTTTGCCTTGTGGAAGTCTTCCAAGCCGGGCGAACCAGCCTGGGAAAGCCCCTGGGGAAAGGGGCGCCCCGGCTGGCATATCGAGTGCTCGGCGATGAACCTGCATCACCTGGGCGAACAAATTGACATCCACGGCGGCGGGAACGACCTGATTTTCCCCCACCATGAAAACGAAATCGCCCAAACAGAGAGCATTACTGGAAAGCCCTTTGCCAGGTATTGGGTGCACAATGGAATGATGCAGTTCGGCGGGGAGAAAATGTCCAAATCCTTGGGCAATTTGGTCACCATCGAGCAGTTCCTTTCGGAGCATGAAGGCGATGTGCTGCGCATGATGGTGTTGAATTCGAGCTACCGCAACCCGCTGACCTACAGCGAAGAGGTGGTTCAGCAGGCTGAACGGGCATTGGACCGCCTGAGGCAGGCGCTGCGACCGGCTGCACCCGCTCAAGGCGGAGAAGCCGCCGAAGAATTCGCTGAAAAACTGCGCCAGCAGATGGAAACCACCCGCCAGGGATTCATCGAGTCGATGGACGATGACTTCAACTCGGCAGGCGCGCTGGGACACTTGTTCGACCTGGTGCGCATCATCAACCAGGCGCGCGATGCCGGCGTCAGCCAGCAAACTCTCTCGCCAGCCCAGGACCTGCTGCGGGAACTGATGGGGATTTTGGGGCTGAGAACTGAAAAGGCGACTGCCAAAGGCTCAGAAGCGGCGCCATTCATTGATTTGCTCGTACAGGTGCGCCGCGAGCTGCGCCAGCAAAAACTCTGGGCGCTGGCAGATCTCATCCGCAACCAATTACTGGCGCTGGGCGTGACCCTGGAAGATACTAAAGAAGGGACAACCTGGCGTTGGTCGTAACCGATGCGGGAGTGGATTAGCGGGCGCAACCCGATTTATGAGGTGCTGCGCGCAAAGCGGAGGCAGGTCTTCCGGCTGCGCCTGGCGGAAGGACTCCAGGAAACGGAGCGGATTTCAGAAATCCTGAGAGAATGCGCCTTGCGTAAGGCGCCTGTTGAGCGCGTCAGGCGCAGCGCTCTGGATAGCCTGGCAGAGAATCACCAGGGCTTAGCGCTGGAAGTCAGCGCCTATCCCTACGCGGCGTTGAGTGATATTCTGGCAAAAGCATCTCGCCTGCGAGAACCGGCTTTTATCCTGGCGCTGGATACACTCCAGGACCCGCAAAACCTGGGCACGCTGTTGCGAACCGCCGAAGCTGTGGGCGTGCACGGCGTCTTGCTGCCGCTCAAGCGCACGGCAACGGTGACCCCGGCAGTGGTGCATGCCTCCTCCGGCGCCTGCGAGCACCTGTTGATTACCCAGGTGAACCTTGCGCAGGCGCTGGCAGAACTCAAGCGACAAGGCATCTGGGTCGCCGGGCTGGAAAACCACCCTGGAGCGCAGGATCTCACCCAGGCGCGGCTGGAAGGTCCCCTGGCAGTCGTGGTAGGGAACGAGGCAGAGGGCATGCGCGCGCTGGTGCGCGAGTCGTGCGATCTGCTGCTTCGTTTGCCGATGGTCGGGAAGGTTGAGTCGCTCAACGCAGCAGTTGCAGGTTCCATTGCGCTCTATTTTGTCTGGCAAGACCGCATGAAGCGCAATCTTGCCATTGACGGTTTGCCAGAATCCTGATAGACTTCTCGCCCGTTGTCAATTTAAAATCTTGTCGCAATGTCACCCCTCTGGTATAATGCTTCACGCTTAATGGCAGGCACTTTATCAATTCATTCCGCCGACGTAGCTCAAACGGCAGAGCACCCGCCTTGTAAGTGGGTGGTTACGGGTTCGATTCCCGTCGTCGGCTCCATTAGCCAGTTGATCGATTCGTCAGTTAGTCTGAACTTCGGGCATGCCTGGAGCAAGGGCTAAGCGACCAGGCGATCAGCAGACTAATGATAAACCTGGGCGGTTACCCAAGTGGCCAACGGGGACTGACTGTAAATCAGTTGGCAGAAGCCTTCGGAGGTTCGAATCCTTCACCGCCCACCACGAGTTGCGCAAGACAGGTCGCCAAAGTGCCCTGCCCGGCGCAGCTTTACAGGCGAAAGCCCTCATAGCTCAGTCGGTAGAGCGCATTCTTGGTAAGAATGAAGTCATGGGTTCAATTCCCATTGAGGGCTCTCGTGATGAAATAAAAAGAAATTGATTTTTTAAGGAGAAGGAATCAATGGCGAAGCAGAAATTTGAACGGACGAAGCCGCACATGAACGTGGGGACG